>Ga0209062_1002342_pt1 | contig 25972 bp, 24 predicted proteins | sample Coa_R2_2_FD_187158 | JGI IMG/M metagenome (GOLD analysis project Ga0209062, IMG submission 187158) | Surface soil microbial communities from Centralia Pennsylvania, which are recovering from an underground coalmine fire - Coalmine... | ecosystem: Environmental > Terrestrial > Soil > Unclassified... | reverse complement strand
AGAGCCACGCTGCGTACTACGGCCGCGCCGGGTCGCCGCTGACGAGCCAGATGCACTCGGTGGGACTCTCGACGCTGAGCCAGGCGCTGCGGGTTGCGGCCACGCGCACGCGCGAGGAGATCGGCGGGGTCACGCCGATGGAGTGGCGGAATGCGCGCGCCGCTTCGTGGCAAACGACGTTGTTGGGCCTCGGCAATGAGGTGGGCCAAGTCGTCTCGATCACGCATCCGGAGATTCCGGGCGCGCGGGGCGTCTGCAATGTCTCGGGTAACACGGCCACCTGGGTGAGCGGCGATCCGTGGACTTATGCCGGCGGCGCGAGCGGCGACACCGGACTCATCAACAAAGACATTCTCATTGGCGGCGCGCAGGTGACGATCACGGCGGTCGCTTCCGATGGATCGACCATCACTACATCTCCTGCGCCTCCACAGGGCAGCGGCCTTGCGTTCCACGTGATCACTGGCTGCTTCCGCGTTCAGCGCTGGTCGCTGATGAAGGACTGGTCCGTTAAGCTCGAAGCTCAGACGGTGGCCGCTTCGATGTACGATCTGGACGTCGGGCCGAAGCCGATGGACGTCGCGCCGGCGCCGCTGCCGCCGCTGTTCTATCCGATTCCGCTCGGCCCCGCGTGGGCGCCGTATCAGGTGCAGGCGGCGGCCAACGACGCGCTGTTTCCGGGCGAGTGGACCTTTGACACCAACCAGTCCTACGCGCAGTTGGCCGATGGCAGCATGTTGGCGAATCTGCTGGTCACCGGAAAGTTGCCGGTGAATGAGTTCAGCGCCACCGGAGCCGGCGCGCCGGGGATCGGATCGATTTCGCAATCCTCGACGGGCGGATCGTTACCGGCGAACGTGACTCTGCGCGTGGCGATCTGCGCGATCGATTCGAACGGGTTGCCCTCTGCGCCCTCGAACATCGCCATCATCGGAACCTCGGGATCGGGAACGGACACGTTCACGCTGGAGAACATCACGTGGCCGGCGGTCGCAGGCCTCGTTTCCTACGTCCTGTTCGCAGCCACCCAGGACGATCTGATCTGCGCGCAGGCCACGGGCGCGCTGACGGCAGGCCCGAACAACACGTACACCCCAAGCTCGATTACCTTCGCTGGACCGCTGGCGCGCTCGACTTGGGCTCTGCCTTCGCCGTATGTCAGCAAGGTGAGGATTAAGGCCAAGCACGAGATCCACGGCGGCGTCATTGGCGCATCGGTGGACAGCGTTTCGACGGGAGTGATCGTCTCGGGAACGTTGGCGAGTGCGCCGCCATCCACGAATCCGAACTGGACGCCTGTCGGCCGCATTCTTTCTATCATCGGCAGGCCGGAAGGCGCCACGCCGTTCTTCAGCGGAAAGGTGACGTCGTGGGATCAGAACACCGGCGCCATCGGTGTCACTCCGGACCCGAACGGTATCGTACAAGCGGGCGATTGCTTCGTACTCCGATTTCTTGCGGACGCGTCGAATGCGTCCAATCCGACCTCGATCACGGATTCCGGCTGCCGGAATAACGTCTATCCCAACGGCATGACACCTGGCGCGGAGGTCGGCAATCTGATCCGCGTGATTCAAGGCGTCTCGCGCGGCACGCCGCCGCGGAAGATCATCGCGAACACCGCGACCAGCATCACTTGGGATCTCCCCATGGTCATCAATCCTGGCGATGTGTGGATCATCGAGGAGCCGACCTGGCCCTACTCCTGCGACACCACCTCATTCGATAACGCCGACCCGCTCGCGACCACGACCATCAACATGCCCACCGGCAATTTCGTTGACGAGACGCTCATCATCGCCGGGTTCACGGTCGACGAGAACGGCAACGAATCCCCCGACGGCGACGCGCCGATCCGCGAGGATTGGGTCTTCGGCGCGGAAGGCTTGTCGAAAGTCGCCGGCCTCGTTTTCCAGATGCAGGGCACGCTGGGGATCGAATCGAACGCCGCGCAACCTCTATATCTGAATCGTCCCGTCACTGTCGGCGATGTGAAGGCGTACGTGCAGTCGGTGCCAACCGGCTCGGGAATCACGTTCACGATTTATGTTGGTGGGAACGCCTGGCTCACGCTAACGATCCCCGCCGGCCAGACTGCGGTGGTCGCGACGCCGTCACAGATCAGCGCGCTTGCCCAGATTCCGGCGAACACGGCGGTCTCCATCGGCATTACCGCCGTGGGGACCACGTTCCCCGGTGCGGATCTGTCTGTGTTCATTTACTCGTAAATGGACCAGATCTACAAGCTGCAGCCGCATCGCACGATGCACCTCCAGGGCTTCGATGACTACGGCGCGGCAGCCGCGCTCTGGGGCGCTTCTGACACGGGCTTCACCGTCTCCGGCGTCTTCCGCGACATGGCCGATTTTGCCGTGCTGGTCCTGTTCCAGAAGGACGATCCGTTCGGACACCCGCTGTTCTCCTACCTTCCCGACGGTGATCTCACTGGCCTCGTTCTCGACTTTGACGTGACCTGGCAGGGCATCCAGTCCTGGGAATCCATCAAGAACGCCTGGACCGATTGGAACACGCTCGACTACTCCGTCGATGGTATCGGCCAGCGCGTGCCATGGTTTGGCACGCCCGGCATCACGATCACCTGCAACACCACCAGCCGCACCGGCGCCTCGGCCACCTACACGCTCAACCTGAACAACCCACAGCCCGGCGACAAGGTCACGCTCTGGTATCAGAACCAGTCCTTCGTCAGCCCGGCGATTTCCGCTTCGCACCCCACCACCGATCAGGCCATGTGGTGGCAGGGGAACGCGGCCTATAACCACTGGGTCACGATTGGCTCAGCCACCTATTCCTGCCTGGAGGATTCGCTCAGCAGTGCGGGCATCGCATCCAACATCGCCGCGCAGATCAACGCCTCGGATCCGAACTGCACCGCCACAACCGGCGGCGCCTACGGCAACGAGATCTTCATCACACTGAAGCCCGGCATTGGTGGGCCGGTCGCGGTTTCGAGCTCCGATGGATCAGCCGCCGACACGCTGACGCAGACCACCGCTGCTTCGATCCTCCAGTCCATCGCAAACCAGATCAACGCCATCAACTGGCCCGCCAACAGCACGCCGGTCCTGACAGCAACCGTATCCGGCAGCAACCTGATCATCACCGCAGCGCCGGGCGCGGACGGCAACTTCGTCCGCTTCTACCAGACCGACAACAACTCGAGCAGCCGCCTGTACTTCACCTCGAACAACTGGAGCCTGTCGGGCGGCTCCTCGGATGACGTCTCCTGGCACGTGAAGATCGACTTCACGGCTTTGTCCAATGAGTCCGGCTGGAGCAACGTGGACAAGGTCTGGTGGACCATCGCGCCGGCGCTGCCGCCATGCCAGGCTTACCAGCCCACCGAGTGGCAGATGGTCGTGACCAACTGGACCGTCGCCGATTCCGCGGGCAAGCGCGCGCTGAAGGTGGCTGGGCCCGGATCGGTGCGGATCGAAGAAGACAGCACGTGGGTGAAGGCCTCTGGATTTTGGGAACAGGCTCCCCGCAACGATCCCGTGAACGGCGCATTCGCCTTCTGGAGCCATGGGCGCGCCATCCGCGCGGCCGCCGCCGGCGCTAGCGTCACGATCGAGACGCATTGCCAGTCGGCGCACAATATCTACGTTGGCACGCGGCTCGATACCAACTGCGGCATCGTGAGCGCCGCGCTCGACGGTGGCGCGCCAGTGACGCTCGATTGCTACCATCCAGCAGCGACTACGTCACAGACCCGGCGGCTGCTCTTCTCCGGCGTCGCGGCCGGCCAGCATTCGGTGACGATCACGCTCACCGGCAACAAGAACCCGTCGAGCCAGGGATGGTACTTCTACTTCGATTTCCTCGAATGCGCGGTGCTGAGCGACGTTCCCGATCCGGCGGTGACAACCACCAGTGTGGCGGTCTCGACCGATTTCGACACGGACAACACCTACAAGCTCTCGCCGCAGCGGGTCGTGTGGAACATTCAGAAGCTGGGCTTACTGGGCGAGATCGATCACTACTGCGGCGTGTTCTGGTGGAAGCAGGCGATCGCTCAGAATCCGTCGTATCCGCAATGCACGGTCACGTTCACGGGTAACTGGAACGATCAAGACGTCATCTGGCTGCACATTGGCGGCTCGGCGATTGGGAAGACGATCTTCGGCGGGCAGGACACGAACAACACCATCGCACAGCACTTCGCCAATTTCATCAACGGCATCTTCGACGGCGTGTGGGCGTCGGCCTCGGGGAACGTCCTGACAATTACGTCGCACTCGTTCTCCAGCGTCTGGCAGTTTCACGTCTACTCGGAGCTTCCGCAGTCGAATACGGGAACTGGCCAGGCTACGGTCACGGGCGATCTTCAGGGCGGCACGTATGGCGCCAAGTGGGTCATCGATCCAAGCCAGTCGCCCGTCTTCAACCGCGCGTTCCGCGACTGGCACGCGGACTACTTCGCGACGCTCAAAGCAGCCAACCTGAGCGTGGTCTGCTCTTTCTCCCAGGAACTGGTGAATCCGCCGGACAACTGGGTGCAGCGATTCCCGGACGGATCGCCCGTCGAGACGGCCACTGGCTTCGGTACGCTCAACAGTTCGCAGATCGCCTTCGGCTCCGCGCCCCAGGCCTACATGCAGCAAGCCTACTCCGCGATGGCGGCGATGATGCAGTCGGCGAGCCTCACGCCGAAACTCCAGTTCGGCGAGATCCTGTGGTGGTTCCAGGCGAACGCATCCGGCATGGCGTTCTACGATGCCGAGACCCAGGCCGCCGCGCAATCGGCGCTCGGGCGGCCGCTGGCGGCGTTCATGACGCCGAACGACGATCCCTCAATCAACAGCTACGCCGATGCGAACTTCCTGCGCGCGCGTCTGTATGACTACGTCGCCGCGATCCAGAGTTACGTCTTGTCGCAGGTCCCATCGGCTGTGTTCGAGCTGCTGTGGCCGATGGACGTGAACGACCCGGACAACTGCAGGCTGCTGCGGTACATCAATCTGCCGCCGCAATGGACGGCGCGCGCCGGCTCCGGCTTCGACACGTTCCTCATTGAGGGCTACCAGTATCCGGGGATCAACCACAACCTCGATCAGGCCGTCCGCTGCGCCTCTTACCCATGGAAGGAACTGGCCTGGGACCAATCGCACTGCCGGTATCTTATAGGCCTCTACTACAGCACCTGGCCATGGCTGCGGGAGTTTGTGAACGTGAACGGCCTCGGCCTTCCGGCGATCAAAATCTGGGCCTACGACCACCTGTGTCTGTTCGGCTGGCCCATCCCACTGCCCACTGCCGACGACCGGTCATTCATCTACTGACGCTTATGGAAAACCTCGAAACCCGCCTCAACGAAGTGGCCCGCATCGCCGTGCGCCTCGAGCAAGAAACCGGCTGCCCAGCCCAACTGATGATCGCCCAGTGGGCCATCGAATCGGCGTGGGGCGCCAAACCGGTCGGCCGCGCGAACTACTTCGGCATCAAGAAAGCCGACCGCCACACGAAGTGCTGTACGGTAACCACACACGAGGTCATCAACGGCAAGCCTGTCGTCGAAAACCTCGAATTCGCCGACTACGATTCCCTCGAAGACTCCTGCCGAGACTACGCCTGGCTGATCACAAATAGCGCGCCATATCACAACGCGTGGGAACAGTACCAGCGGGAGCGTGATCTGTATGCGCTCATCGCGGCCGTCGCCCAGGTCTTTGCGAGCGACCCGAACTATGTATGTCTGGCGACGGCCATCGCGGACCAGCACAATGTCTCTCAGGCCCTGTCCCGGTACACGTCGGCGACTCAAGACGCGCCTGGACAGCTTTGATATGAAAACTGCTAGTCACATCATTTAGATAATGCCGCGCCGATCACCACAAAAGCGCCATCTCGCGTGTGCACCGTGGCGGTGTTCTTCAGTCACGGATTTGCCTTACGGGCGATGACGTTCAGCCAACGAATTGAGCGCCGTGAGAGAAGTAAGTCTTCGCTGGTCCACTGCTCTAACGCAGTGAAACCAGAGATCTCTAGCAGGCTCACTAGTTCGTTAGGATCGTAGTAGGCAAAGAAACGACCGTCGGGCGAGACGCTCTCTCCCGCCCCAATTTGGACAGAAACAAAGAGCACACCCCCGCTAACCAGTGGTCGGCGAAGTTGCTGAAGTACGGGGATCACCGTTGCCTTCGGCAGGTGAAGGAGCGATGCACACGCCCACACCGCATCGAATTCGCTGTTGAAATTCACGTCCTCGAGGCGAATTCTAAAACAGGGGGCACCCGAGAATTCCCGCGCCAGAGTCACAAGGGCATCAGACGCATCTATGCCTACCGGATCAAAGCCGCGGAACCGAAACGCCTTCAGTTCGCGTCCGGACCCGCAACCCGCGTCAAGAATTCGCCCGCCGGGACGCACGTACTTCAAAAAGACGTTATACACGGAGGAGAGGTCAGCACCGACGGTCCGTTCAAAGTATTCGCGGGCGTGGGACTCGTAATAATCCACAGTCGAGGCCTGCGCATCTGCTGTATTCGCCATAGCAGTGTTCGCAGGTGCGTCTGGCTTATTCATAGGAACCTAGGTGACGGCCTTCTGATGCCATTGCTCGATGTCGGTCGTGAGACCTTCGAAGCCTTGATCGATTAGCTTGTGGATGACTTCAGGAAAGGCGGCCGAGAGATTGACCTGAGGGGGCGGTGTGACCGTTGCAGACGCTTCGGCTCCGTCTCCTTGTGTCACAGCCCTGGCCTTTGCCGCTTCGTGCACTGCCTTGAGAACGGCGAAATGCGAAAGATACTTGCCGAACACGCCCATTAAATCTTTCTCTTGCGGACGCGCGTAGCCGGCATGTTCCTTGATGATCTTGACCATCTGGCCGCCAATGGAGACAATTTCGTCAAAATAGGCCTCGACTCCGAACCCTTGCCGGTACACCTCAAAGATGTGTATCACGGTACGGAAGCGCGTCCAGTTGCCGGGCGGAGTTTGAATTTGGAATTGTTTCTTGTCCGGGTCGGTGCCGCCCTCAATGAACCTGAACTTGTCGGCGCGGGCGGCAACCAGTGCCTCGTTCATCTCGCGGTACAACCCAAGCGATTGTCCAAGCAGAGCGCGAAGCGGGCCGTAAAGCTGCGATAGTTGCTTCAGTTTCCAGTCGATGACGGCGCTGCCGATCTGCAATTTCGCCTGCTTCTCCGATAGTTCGCGATCTTGTTGAGCCTTGGAAGCAGCCAGAGTTGCCTCTTGGTTCAAGCGCGCTTTCTGAAGTCGTTCGTTGATGATGCCGCCGATGAAAACACCTAACAATCCGGTAAGTGCCGGCAAGGCTGTCGTGAAGAGTGACGGCGGCGAGAGTTTATTGACAGCCGCTTGAATTTCAGCAAGACGCGCGTCGATGCTCGTTCGGCTGAGCGTCTGTTCAATCGCGACCAACCGTCTTTCGATTGCCGTCGCGTCCGGCGCGGGGTTCGATTCCACGCGGGGTGGTTGCATGACAGGGATCTTCTTGGATTGCGGAGTTTGTCCGTTTGCGCACCAGAACGTTAGCAAGGTTATTGCCAGCGCCAGCGTCGGCCAAGCGATAGTCCTGCAGGTGAATGCTTCACCGACCGACCGAATGACCTTAGGGAGGGCGCGGCCAAGCGTCATTCCTCTTGCCGCCGTGTCAGCATTCCTCAATGTCGTACTCCTTGATCGTCAAGCCTCTTTCGGCAAGTGCCGCTTTCCAACCATTTCGCGTGCCGATATCCGACCGCGACAGCAGTCCTAGGGCTTGCTCTTTCTCGCTCAGGTAGACCAACCGCCGATACTGCGGATGAAATTCATCGAGGAATGCTTCTCTGCGATGGAGAATAGGCGGATTCGTCGAGTCCGCGTAATCCCGAAAACTATGCGTTGCCTTCGGAAGGTAGACCTTGACGCTGTAGCTCAATTCGGGATGCGGGACCCGCTCGAAATCGGGATAGCGCAGGAATGAGACTTTCCGTCCGTCCGTCGAAATCTTGACGAGGTCGCATTCCACGTCACCCACGATCTGGCGCGCGGCGAACACGACGAGGCGCAGGAGCGGCGGCAGCAGGGGTTCCTGCGACAGGTGGAAGTAGAAATCCTCGGGCAGTTTCTTGCCGAAGCTCACGCCGTCGATGGCCGCCTTGACGAGCGCCGGGTTGCCCATGCCGAACAGGAAAGCTTCGGATTCCTTCAGCGCCTGCTGATAGCTTGTCCAGAGCGACTTGATGTCTGCCTGCACGTCGGGCGGTAGCATCTTGAACAGCATGGCCTTCGAGCCCTGGAGTCGGATCATCGCTAGCGCGACCAGTAACTCGTCACGTCGCTGCTTTTGCACCTCGTCCAGCGTCTCGGGATGAACCGACTTCCAGACCAGCCGGGTGATGCGCGCGCGGGAGCCGAAGGTTTCTTCAAGCTCCGCATATCCGTCGAACTCATCTTCGAGCGGCATTCGTCCCATTTGCCGCACTCGGACGATTAGAGCGGAGGCTAGTTCGTCCGCTTCAAACTCCTCGACCGCGTTCTTCTGGTAATTGACGGTGCGGCGAAAAGCAGTGTCGGCGACGTATTTTTCTTCCTCCGCCTTCTCCTTGAAGGCGTAGGTGACGCCCAAGCCCGCCACATGGGGACGGACGCCCAGCGTTTCGCCGACAAATTGCCGGAATTCCGATTGCGTGTAAATTTTCTGGAAGGCTCCCCGGCTTGTGATGAGCCCGTCCTGGAACGGGATGCCCTTGTCGAGCGATTGATCGACGCGCACCGCGACAATGAGCGTCCGGAGCGCCAATGCGTATGCCTTGCGCAGCGTTTCCGCCCGCTCCGCGGGGTTCTCGATGACGTTCAGGACATAGCCGAGATTGACCACGTCGGCAGGCTTAAGCGGCCCGTCCGGCCGGAAGTGCGGGTCCCAGCCATCCGCCGTCAGCCCGTCTTTCCGGAGAAAGTTGACATCCTCGCCGCGGCCGCAACCGTAATCAAGGATGGTGCAATCCTCACGGATGAGGCGGTGCCCTATGGCGAGCGAGATCGGCCTCGAATACTGAAACCGCCTTATCGCCGTGCGGTGTCTTGCGATGGATACGCTCATACCACAGAACGTCAGGCTGCATCGCCGCTTGCTTCGACTTCCTTGACAGTCTCGACGATGGCTGCCTCCACTTGAGCATCCGCATCCGGCTCGGCTGAGGCTTCTGCCGACTTGCTGCGTGCGCACGTCAGCAGCATCTTCAGCCTTGTGTCCAGCTTGTTTGCCAAGGTCTTTTCAGCCATCTCCCTGTCCGGGCCTTTGATCACTGGAACCAGCCCCCGGGTGATTGCATCAAGAGCCTTCTTGCCGTTGGGATACGTGGCCGCCGCGCTCGCCTGATTCAGCGCCTTCAGGAACGGCCCCGGCCGATCCAGGTCGTGCATATAAAAGTACCACCAGAGCGTCAGCATGCCCGCCAGGCGCGTCACCGCCGCCTCCGACCACCTGACCGACTGGTTGTCTGAGTTGATGCCGATGCCGGCCCAGATATGCTGGTCCTCCGACCTTGCCTTGACGGCAAGTAGGCCGCGATCCCAGAGCTCGTCCAGAAATGACAGCCATACTTCAATAAATGGCTTTTCCCGTCTCTTGGCGGGAAGAGTGTCGAAATGCAAAAAGGCGTTCTTGGTGGCGCGGAACAGCGCCTTTTGAAAGACTGCGTAGAACGGCCAATCCTCCGTTTTCAGCTTCGCCAGTTCCGCCAGCGGCTTGTCCAGTTTCTGGGGCCGCGCTTCGCCCCAGGCTTCGACTTGTTGTTTCTGCGCGCGCTCTGGCAGCGAAAGGTAAAATGCGAGGTCCCCGTCGATGCCGCCCTTTTCGCGGACCTTGCCGACAAACTCCCGATACGGCTTGAATTGAAGCAGTACCTGCACGAACAGGGGCTGCCACCGAACCGCGAAGCTGTCCGCGCAAACATGAATATATTGCGGCGGCGGGTTGACGAACGGCTGCTCGAAGCCCTCCTTCAAGTAATTCTCATCCACATAGGTCCCGAAGGGTGCAAGGCTCGGATATTTGTTGGGGTTTTCTCTAATGTAATCCGAGACGCGCAAAGCGTCTTCCAGCGACTGAACGAACCGCCTCACCTGTCCTTCATCAAGCGGGTCCTTCGGGCGCTCCAAATCAAGGAGATCCTTGACGATCAAATTCAGAAGCTCGACGGTCGTGATGAACGGCGCGGTGGTGGTGCCGGTGTTGAATTTCGCGCTCACGCCATGCTGCCAGTGAACCAGTCCCAAAGGCAGCTTGCCCGGCTGCTCCTCTCCCACGCGCGAGGCCAGAAGACTTCTCACACAGACCGATTCAATCTCCTGATCGTCCACGAGAATCTGCCGGGATCGAATGACGGGGCGGGCGTTCATGTTCAGATCGATGAACACCTCGCGCACGATCTTCAAAATCGGGTTCTCGCCGGCACCGAACTGCGACGCGTCGATCGACAATCCGGCCCGCTCGTCCAAAACCAGGAAAATCACCGAGACTTTTGTGTCGAACATCGCCTGCGTGAGATTGCCACTCCGGACGAACTCTTTCAGCGCAGCCAGACGGTGTTGACCGTCAATCGTCGCGGGAAAAATGCGTTTCGGGTCCCATCTGAGGTAGGCGAACGGGTTCTTCTTGTGGCGAAAGATCTGAACGCCGCCGACATCGACGTGAGACCAGGGGTCGGTCATGAGATTGGCGGGCGCGGCCGGCGGTGTGGCCGTCTCGCCGTAGGCGGCAGCCAGCATCCCCTTCTGATCGGTCGGCAGGAGAGCCACTGTAATCGAATTGAAGAACTTGATTTTATTAGGGCGTTTTAGGTAGCCGCGCAGGAGCTGGTACTGGACGCGGTCCCAATCGATCTCGCGCTGAAACAGCTCTTCGAGCGTCCATTTCGACCGCAGATCCGAGGGAAGGTTCTCGACGAGATCCAGCTCCGTCGTGACTTCCTTGAGCGACATCAGCGTCTCGATATACGGAATTTCGGTTTTGGACAGATTGAAACTGCCGTGCATCGACGGCCGGAGCGCAGTATAGTACGGCTCTTCGGTAACAAAAATGTCTTCGGTGGACATTGTCAATATCTCCTCTTGAACATCAACCAATACGAAGCACAAAACCCGGACGCAGCACCCGCGTAATGATATCCTCTATAAGCAACAGCGCCTCGTCGGAGAGCACATCCATGTTCTCGTCGAGGAGGCAGTATTTCAGTATGCAGCGTTCAAGCGGAATGCCGACCTCACGCAGCCGCGAGGCAAGAGGCGAGAGCGGCTTGAAATGCTGCTTGATCCTGTCCTGCAGCCGTCTTGCCTTGCCCACGTAGAGTGGCGCCTGCATCGCGGGCAGCCTGGCGAACACTTCTGCGAGGACGCGACGGAACTCCACCGTCGCCGCAAGCTCCTGCAGCCACTCCGTTCTCGAGTCGGAAAGCCTTGAAAACGAATAAAGCGACATCGCGTGCAACGGCCCGACCTGCGCATCGTGATCCGGGGCCGCATGCTCGCCAACGGTCGAGAGTATGGCCTCACAGAAGGCGTCCTTGTCCGTCGTCGAAAGAGCGGGAATGCGCCGGTAGAACGCGTATATGCCAGGCGCATTGGGCAGTCTCTCCGCAGCCGCGGCGAGCCCTCCGGAGATTTCGGAAAGATTGATCGTGACGAATTGGGGCTGCAGCATTCGTGTTCTTCGCGCGCCTCACAGATTGCAAATCATGCACGGTTCGGTGTCGTCTTCCTCGTCAAGAACGTCCGAGAAAATCTGGAACAGCTTTTCCGAGGGCGCCCGCCGCCGCGCATTGCGCAGTGCTTCCTCTTGCTTTCGCTTGATGTCCGCCACCCGCTCCGGCTGTTCCAGCTCGGAGAGACTTTCGCTCTGGCTCCAGGTGTAGCGAATGCCCTTTTCCTCATCGATCTTTTCGTAACGCTTCGCGAGCTCGAACAAATCGGGATGGTTCTCCTTCAGCCCCACCCATTCCGACTTCCGCTGGAAGAAACAGAAATAGCACCCCGAGCGCGTGCGCCAGCGATAATAGGTCGGAAGGCCCAGGCCGTAATTGTCGAGGATGCGGAACACCCCCTGCTTGTCGACGCCGTGTTCCTTGAAAGGGTAGACCGCCTTGATGTTTGGCTTGGTCGAGATGTACCCGTCGCGGTCCTCGTCGGCGCGGATGGCGATATAGGTGACTGTCGGATCGTCGCCCACGTACTGCTCGAAGGGCTTGAGCTTCAGCATCCGCGTACACCAGCGCATGCGCTGCGAGGGCAGATAGCCGCCGTAGATGTTCAGCCAGTGATCGAAGTTGCGCTCCGGGTTGAGCCGCGCGACCGGCTTGCCGAGGAAGGCTTCGAGGCGTTCGATATATTCGTAGGTCTCCGCCAGCTCGTATCCGGTGTCGCAGAAGAAATACTCCATCTCCGGCACGCGGTCCCGCATGAACAGCGCAAGCGCCGCACTGTCCTTGCCGCCGGAGAGGCCGAGCACATGGCGCAGGGGCTTGTCCGGTCCCGCCTTTTCCGCCGCCTTATCCATGCGTGAGGCTCCTTTCGGGCGCAGCGCTCTTCTTCTCGTCCTTCTCCTCGGCGATATAGTCTTGCGCGACGGTTCCCAATATAGCGAGAGCGAGGTCGCGTTGTCGCTCCAGGCCCAGGTCGCTGAGCGTCTCCCTGACCCGCACGATGCCCGAAGCGAGCGCGTCTCTGTCGCGCTTTTCCACGCTCACGACGACTTCACGCTCCGCGCTGAATTCATCCGTGACGCTGACGCGCAGCAGGCGCGCGGGATCGTCGCCGTCCTTTCCGCGCTTCGATCGCTCGAAGACGATAGCCTCGATATGCCGGAAGCTCCGCGCCATTTCGCTCAAGGAGATTTCGAAGCGGGCGCGGTCGGTGTCGATCCAGTTCTTGGGAACCTTGCCCACCAGCATCGTCCCGATGGCTTCGGCCCATTGCGTGTCCGGCGTCTCGCCTTCGCTCAAGTGATGCGCGAAGGCCCGCAGGCGCGGCTCGACGCATTTTTCCACCACGGCCGCGGCGCGGCGCTGCACGAGGGCGCGTCCCTGTTCAGAGGAGACGTTGAACGCGCGTAAGGTCAGATTGCGGATGTCCGCCACGAGGTCGTCATAGGCGCGCTGCAATTCGATCAGCGCGGCCCGCCAAGCCTTCATGAAGACGCCGACGTTCGCGTTTGTCCGCGCGCCCGGCTCGAAGGGCGGCAAACCGAAAAGTTGCGGCAGGTCACGGAACAGAAGCAAATCCGGCTCCTTCGCACCGAAAAGACACTCCCGCACGCCCAGGGCTTCCGCCGAGAGCGAGCGCGTCTGCTTCGTGTAGCCCGGCAGCCTGTGCAGGAACTTGAACAGGGGCCGCATGAGCGCCACGACGTCGCCCCGGTTGTCCCGCGCAGATGCGCCCAGCACTTCGGCCATCTGCCGGAAGACTTCCTTGCGGACGCCCTCGATACGGTAGCGGCGCAGGTGGAAGCGCTCGGGATTTTTCAGAAGGCGCTCGAACAGTTCTATCGAGACTTCCGGCACAAACCCGCCGTCCTCGTAGAAGGCCACTTCCGTATCGAAATGCAGCACCGCCGCACAGAGCAGCAGCGGAAGTACGCCCATTTTGATGCCATAGGGCGGATCCTGGAGTTTGCGGAACAGTTCCTCGACCGGACGCCGCTCCACTTCGCAGGTCGATAGAAAGCCCTCGATGGCGTCCCACACTTCGCGCAAGGACGAACCCGGCGCAGGCGGCCCGAATTCATACCCGTTCTCACCGGGCCGGTGAATGCCGGTTTCTTCGAGGATCGAGGCATAGATGCTCACTTCCGGCGGGAAGCCTTCAAGCCCGAGGCGCGCTTGCGTCCCGCGCTGTATCATCGCGTCCAGCAGATTGCGGCGGGCGGCCGCGGCAGCTGAGGATAGGAAGCGCCGGTTGACAAGCTCATTGCGCAACACGGGAGACTTCTCGAAAATCCGGTCGCAGAGGGACGAGACGAAGGCGCTCAAACGCCGCGAGTCAAGCACCTGAAGCGGTATGCCGTGGTGGAACCAGCGCGTCGCCTTGTTCCGCGCCCTCTCCGGCGCAAAGAGCCGCTGCACTTCCGATGAGGCGGTCTGTTCCGCCAACGTGAGCATGGCGCGAAGCTCGCGCCGCGCCACGGCATCGGACTGAAGCTCCGGCGTGTTGTGCTGCACCCACCGCAAATGCTCCAGTTGCCGCACCGCGTCGGTCAGGGCATGGCATTCCTCCGGCACCGCGATGAGAACGTCGATGCGATCGCGGACTTCCGAGCTCGCCGCCAGTTCCGCCAGTTCCTTCGCTTCGGCCCTCGACGACGGAACGCAATAGACAAGAATGCCGTCCGCTTCGCTCGAAGGCGCAAGCTGCTTCGAGAAGTTCCCGAGGTCCGCGAAGCGCACCTCGAAATACCGCAGCGTTCCCTTGACATAAGAATGCCGCTTCGCCACGACGGGCCGGGGCCGCCACGTATCGTTGAGCTGCTGCGCCACGCTGAGTTCTTCCGCGACCCGCCGCGCCGCCTCGCGCAGGCGTCCTTCGAGGTCGATATCGCTGCCCTCCCACAGGGCGAGTGTGTCGTTATAGCGCCGTTCGACGACAAGCGAGCGCTTGACGAGGCCGTCTTTCAGGGCGGTAGTCGCCGTCGCTGTAGCGCCGGTCGTGAAGCTCAGGACAGGAAGGCTCGGCTTCAGTTCGCCGAGGCCCCCAAGCGCGCTTATAAGGCCGATATTCTTGATGAGCGTCACTTCCGCAGCACTGCATTGCGCCGCCCGGTCGAGCGCATTCTGCGCTTCCGCCCACCTTGCGGCGGCGTCACCCACGTTGAGGCCGCTCCCCAGGCTCGACGTGACGTAGTCGTAAAGGTTCGAGAGTCGGTAACAGGGAAGCTCGCCCGCGAGTGCCTCCTGTTCGAGGAATTCCACGAAGCCGAAGGGCTCGCGCGCCACGAGAAAGGAAAAGAGAGAGCGCTGGTTCTGCCCGAATTTCCGGCACAGGCGCGCGAGCGCCAGGACGGAACCCGGATGCAGGGGCGCGCAGTCCTGCATGCGCCCGATGAATCCCTGCTTGTTCAGGCCGCGCGGGGCGAGGCCGAGCCTCCAGGCTTCCTCGGCCTGCATTTTCGCAGCACCCCGCAAACGCTTCATCGCGCTGTCGTCCGACTGCTGAATAGCGGCGGCCAGCAGGTCCGTGAATTCCTCCGGCGGTGCCTGATAGGCGACGTCCTCGAAGCGCCCCTGTATCTTGGCCCATTCCGCGCGCAAATTCGGCTGCAAATTTGCGGCGTATTGTTCGAACGCCTGATGCAGCACGGTCACGAGCAAAAGGTTCGCGCCAGCCTTGCCCGCCGTGGCTTCGGCGAGGAGCTGCAAAACGAAGATATCGCCGCGCTCGGGATCACCCGCCGCGAATTCGAGGAATTTGCCAAGCTCGTCGATGACGAGAAGCACACCTTGGGCGCGTCCGCTCTCCTGCAGGATGACCGTAAGACGGCAGATTAGCCGCACCAGCTCTTGCGCGTCGATGGCCTCTTGTTCGCTCAACGTCTCCAGTTCCTTAAACGCCACGGGCGGACGTCCCACCTGGAAGTAAGGAGCCATGTCGCGCACGCAGGCTTCCGCGATGGCCGGAAGCAACGGCCCCGCCGATCCGCCGACGAGTACGGAGCAGAAGCCGACCTTCTCGATGCGGCCCCGGTGCTTGCGCTCGAATAGCTCCTTGTGCGTCGCCGGGTGTTGCTCCTTGAGAATGGCTTTAGCCTTGCGCACGCTGTCGATGCCGGGAAACCCGAGCAGGTTCGAAAGGAACAGCGCGAAGGCCGACTTGCCCGAGCCGTAAGGGCCGGTGACGGTCCAGGCGCGCTGGCTCAAGTCGTCGGCAAGTGACCCGGTGATGCGCGCCAGCGTCCGGTGCGCCGTGGCGGTGACGATATAGCCGTCGAGGGCCGAAGGCGAGCGGGCGTCGCGCTCGATATTGATGGACCGCGCATAGCGCGGCGCGATGCTGATAAGGTCGCGCAGGAGCACTAGGCAAGCACCTCCAGTTCCCGGAATTCGCCCGCTTTCGTGTAATGCTCTTCCAAAAGTTGCCTCGGGTTCATGTCGTCCTGCTTGTAGACCTGCCGCAAGCCCGCCGTCTCCGTGTAAACCAGTTTGCCCCGCGTCAGCCCGTCAAGCCGCTCCAGCCTGTCCGCAATGCTGTTCTCATCGAGTCGGAACACCGTGCCGGGGCTTCCCTTGCGGTAGGCGATCTCGCTGAAAGCGAGCGTCTGTTGCTCCTTCGAAATCCCGTTCCAGAAATCCAGCAGAGCATAAAGAAAAACGTGATCGGAAAGCGTGGGCTTCGGGCTGCGCTGAAGCTGATAAAGGTCGCTGCCCTGACGCGCCTCGATGAGGCCGAGTTCCGACAAGGGGCAGTCGAAGGCGTCTTCGCCCAGTCCCGTCCCGCGCATGTCGGCGGAGCCGACGTAGGCGCGCAGGAACACTTCCACGTCGCGGCGGATGGAATTCTCGGCAAGCTCTCCGGCGTGGGCGCGCCGCGCTTCTTCGAAGACGAATTGCACGAGGCTCCCGCGTGTGAACTCCGCCGAAGGAAAGCGGTTGAAGACGAAATGCCACGTCGTGCAGCGCTGGTCCTGCCGGAGAATATTCCAGTGCAGGAGCCACAGCGTGTTCGGGTCTTCGAGATACGGATCGAAGCCCGAAGGTCCCATCACCATCTCGCCGAAGTCTGAGACGACGAGCCTCGTCCCCCGACTTTTGGGTTCTTCGGCAAGGACGCCCGTGGCCAGCCCCCAATGACGGATAGAACGTACCATGTTCTTGCCTACGCCGAGCGTCACGATGGCGCTGTCCCGCGTGAAGACTTCGGGGTCCTCGCCCACGGCATCGACGGCCTTCTTCAGCCAAGCGTGCCGGAATACGAAAGTCTCATGGCCGGAGAACGAGAGTCGCGGTGCGGGCGGGGCCGCCTTATATTTGCGGGACCTGGTTTCGTTCATCTTATATTCCTAATGGCAGTTCGAGCTGCCCGCTCTCAAGCTGCGTCAGCAACCTCTCTACAGCGAGGCGGATAATCGACGACTTGCCGACGCGGCGCTCTTTCGAGGTCGCGTTGAGCCGGTTGTTCAGGGACTTGTCGAGATAGACCGTGATCGGCACACCCGACCGCTTCGATTTTGGCCGCGGCGTGCGGTGGAGAGCGGTGGTCTGTTGCATGGGATTTACATCAGTACAAGTAATGACACGTAAATGCAGCCCTGTCAATACCTCTATCGTCAAAGGGTTATAGCGGCTTTGGACGGGTAGGCAAGCATCCTTTGCTAATCCTAATCCTGCCGTCAGTTAAACTGCGGACGAATTCGCGCGAGTTCAGCGCTCCTTTGCCGAGGTTACAAGTAGCGCAAGCGAGGCGAAGGTTGGTTGAAATGGTTCGTGCCACGGTTGGCGCGGCTGACGAAATGATCATGTGACGCGGCCGGCGATTGACTCGCCTTCCACAGTAAGTACACCGCCATCCATCACAAACGGAGACGTATTCCTTGTCCGCGGCGGAGACCGGATCGGACTGATAGCGGCGGCGACGTCGTGGAGCCGTTTGGGACTGAACAGCCCCGCCGCTGTCCAGAGCCCGCCAAGCACAAGCCCCACGCCCAGTAGCGCGGACCACGGACTCGGTGCCCGCATGTCCATAGGAACAAGGAAAGTTGGCTGGCTGAGGGGATACTGCTCGCCGGATTGAATGAAGTAACCAGGAACCAACACGCGCATACCTCCAGCTACCTGCGATACCGACGGAGCAGCTCGTCCAACGATGCTGCGTCTTCCCGATCCAGGAGAGTGTCCAGCCTCATGTCTGAGCGCCGCCCTGGAGCAAAGTCGTCCCCGTAGATTCCACGGAGAGTCCCGATCAGCGTGTCGCCGCGCTTTCTACGAATGGTCCCGTCTTGATCGCGGCATCGACCGTCAAGACCAGGTTGGCAATGGTTCTTTGACATATTGATTTCCCTCCTTAGTTCACACACTCCGGCAGCGCCAAAAGATTGTCGGTCCAAGTCTGGTCCCTGTAGGTCTGCACGAACTGGGTCCCATGCTGGTTTTCGCGCGGGTACAAGTAGGCCTTGTTCCCGAACCGATCCGTCACGTAGGCCTGGTTTGACGAGTTCTCCTTCAACCATTTATAGATTTCCAGTCGGGTCGATTTGCCCTGCTTGCCTGTCGACTCGTTGATCCAGCCGAGATTCGTAATTGCCGTGTGCGGATCATAATGCTGTCCGCCGGCTTTGTTGATGCATGTGATTCGAATTGCCATTTGTTAACTCCCACGAACCGCCGAGACGCGTTGGCGTTCGACATCTACAACGGCGTTCGTCTAGTAGCATACCATAAAGATTGCAAATATCAAACACTGCTTGTAAACTCGAACAAGGAGAATCGATGCCAGAAACCACAGTGGATGTTGAGGCACTCTACGCGGCGCTGGACAAAAAGCGGCAAGCCAAGAAGCTGAGTTGGCGTGCCCTGGCTACGAAGTTGGAGATCACGCCCTCGACCTTCACGCGGATGGCTCAGGGCCTTAAACCCGACGTCGACACGTTCGCAACCCTGATTCGATGGCTCGGGATGTCGCCGGAAGAGTTCCTCCGTCCCGCGAAGCGGACGGCGGAGAAGGCGGACCCAGTAGCCATGATTTCGACTTACTTACGTGGGGCGAAGAACATCAGCCACGAACAGGCGGAAGCACTGGAGGACATCATCAATGCGGCTTTCCGCCATCTGGTGAAGGAGAAGTGATACCCAGATGGCGGGCCTGCGGCGCGGTTTCAAGGCGGAGGCGGAGCGCCTGGCGATAGAGATCCGGGCTGAACTCGATCTCGATGCGCGCAGCCCAATTGACTGCATCCAACTTTGCAATGTTTTGGGTGTCCCTGTGGTGACCGTACGCGAGTTGGTCTCCTCGGGCGCGTCGCCCTGGAGCGTGCAGTCTCTGCTTGCGCCCAGCGCCAAGTTCTCGGCCCTGACCGTTGCCGCCGGAACAAAGCGGCTCATCGTTTACAATCCACGGCATCCGGCAGGACGCCGCGCGAATTCACTCGCTCACGAACTGTCGCACATCCTCCTGGAGCACCCTTTGTCACCGGCCCTGGGAAACGGCGGATGCCGACTCTGGAATTCCACCCTGGAAGACGAGGCCGATTGGCAGGCGGGAGCGTTGCTGGTCCCCCGCGACGCCGCATTGGAGTGGATGCGCGCAAACGGATCTATCGACGATGGTGCGATGCACTACGGAGTCAGCCGGGCGCTGTTTCAATGGCGAGTCAACCAGACCGGCGTCATGCGCCAGCTCGAAGCGTCTCGGTCATTTCAAGAGAGGAGGTGGCGATAAGAAATAAACCGCCTTGATTTCCGCAGATTTCCACAGGAAAAACCCAGTCAAGAACTGAATTTCGTGAATCTTCAAGCGGTTCGCCTGTGATTTATATTCGTATTTTGTTCGCCATGATAGAATCGGCGTGATTGTACTCCAGGTTACCCGTTTGACGTTGTTTCGCGGGGCGCAACCTGCCGCTACGGATCTGCCAAGAACCGCCCGGTCGAGGTGTTGCCAATGGCGTTGAAGTTCAAGAGCTTCGCTCAACCAGATCTGCTCAAAACAATCCAGACAGAAAACCTTGTCCGTTTGCTCGAACCGCATCGACTCTTTTTCGAAATCAAAGACTTCCAGATCCCTGCCGGCACGGGTAACGAAATCGATTATTTGGCTCTGGCCGGAATACTCGCGCAACCGGACGAGGAGATGCCGTCCGACCTTGTTGAGGCATTGCACATCATCGGGAATTTCAGCGGCGATGAATATTACGATGACCTCCTTGTGCTGGCGCAGGATACCGGGCTGGAGATCGATGGCGATGTGACCACAGCGGATCTTGCCACCCAGATCTACTTGCATGATCCGCAGATCCTGGAGCGGAAAGAACGCGAGCAACTCTTCGAGAAGCGGAAAACATTCGAGAGCTACCGGGCGGCCGATCCGGACGTGGCGATCGCGATCAATGAGTTGCCGCCGGATCTGTCGCCGCTCGAGGGGGACCTGGATCAGTATTTCGAATCCAAGAAACGCGGGGTCGGCTGCCGGATCATCCGCAAGGACTCCGCGGGAGAAGTTCGGTTCCTGGTGCAGCACGGCCAAACGTGCAAACGCGAGCCCAGCCGCAAGGGGGCTCAATCCACCTGCACGTTCTTCCGCCCTGAGAAGACCGACGTAATAATTCTCGATTTGCTGCATAACGAAATGCGGATCAATGCGTCGAGTGTGCCTGATCGCCGCCAGTACCGCACATCCTTTGGCCGGCATCTGTTTGGCGACGAGAACCGGTTCGTCTTTGCCGAAAAGTACACGCTCGCGCCGCTGCAGCGCGACGGCGAACTCGCGCTCGCATGCCGCGACATTGACGGAATTGAAACCGTGCGGCTCCGCGAGGTCGAGTATGCATGGGAGGGCGCGTTTGAGCACGTCGAAACCCATCGGGCGGAGGACCTTTTCAAAGCGCTCGCGCTGATCCAGCGCGACGTGGAAAAACAGGCTCACATCAGCCGGGCCGTCTTTAAGATCAAATTGACCGGAGAAAGACGGCCTCGCACCGTCACGATCCGGGCAGGCAACAGATCCGGTTATAACCGCGGAGAAGAGGCAACCATGATCGAGGAGTGGCTGCGCGCCCGCGGATTCGTTCTCACAGAAGAAACCGTGGAGAATGCGGAAGCTGACTCGGCTCTGGCAGGCGCTTGAGCGCATCCCTGGGCTTTGCGAAGTTCCCGCGTATTGGGAGCAACACTGCGGCCCAGACTACCCTCTGATCCAGCCGCACCTTCGCCAGACCGATGAAATCGGCGCTCGTCACCCGTGCCCGCATTCCCGCGATGCGGATTGCCCGCGCAGAATCATCGACTACGGCGACGGGACGTTTGCGGCGATTTGCCGGCATCCGCACCAGCTCTGCGATCGCCTGCCGCTCGCACAGAAAGATGCGCTGATCCATCGGCTGGATGTCGAGGCTCTGGTGCGGCTGATGGCCGCCGCTCTGTCTGTACGTTGGCAAGGATTCGCGGCGAAGAACCGCGGTGTTTGGGAAGTCGGAGTTTCGACCAGCCCGGCAACGCGCAACCATCCGGCGTTTCTGCTCATCTGCACGGGCCGCCGCGATTTCGATGCGGCGGTGCGCGACCTTCTGCTCGCGATGTCAGTTCCATTCGTGGCGATCGCCCCGACGGCGAACCACCTGACCGTAGACGTCCGCGAGCATCTCGCGCGGCGCCAGTGTCATTTCATCTCGCTGGAAGAGCGGATCGGTGTAACGGAAGACGGTCGGTTTGTGGCGCTCGAAATCGGTCGCGAAGAAGAGATCGCGCCTACTCCCGTTCAGCAGCGCGCCGCCGTCGTCGAAAAGTACAACCGTGATTTCGGCTACAGCGACGCGCGACTCTGCAAAGACGCCCGCGTCCACAAGTCGGATTTCTATAAGTGGATCAAGGGCGAGCTGACCGACAAGTCCGCCAAATCGAACCGAATAGAAGAAGTTCTCCGCACCTCCCCCGCCTCGCGCACTCGCCGGTAGGCGCGCCGCCTACCTTTTTCGCCTACTTCGCCTACCTTGCCTCGCCTACGTGTGGCTGCCTCATTATCGCCTTGTACCAAGCGCGTTGAATGCGCCAGGGACAGGCAAAATGAGCGAACAACTGCTCGAAACACTACTCGACGAAAAGCAGCTTTCACGCCTGCTACGAGTCTCGATCGGAACGTTGCGGTTCTGGCGCGCGATCGGGCGGGGGCCGCGCTATCGCAAGGTCGGCCAGCTCGTCCGCTACGCACCATCCGACGTCAACGAGTGGCTGAACTCCAGACCGACCGGTGGGGAGGAGGTTTCGAATGCCTGAAGCCGCCTTCGCCGATGTCGATGCCGGCCGCATTATGCTGCGGACACCGTTCTCGAATTTGCTGCTGTGCAAACGGATCCCCGGCGCCTCTTGGGACAAGCCGCGGCGCGTGTGGACGTATCCGGCCACGCCGCAACATGCCCGGCTGATTCAATCCTCGATTCCGCGGCTGTCGGCAACAGAGAGATTCAGCGCGCTATTGATGGTGCAGCCGAAATCGCCAGCTACTGCCGCGCCCGCGCCGACACTTGCGGGAGCATCCACCATTGGAGTGCCCGCCTGTTTGAAAACGAAACCCTGGCGGCACCAGATCGAAGCTTTTCGGTTCGCGATGGAGCGCCTGACGCGCGGCGCGGGGGCTGCGCTGCTGGCGCTCGAAATGGGCGTTGGCAAAACGCTGGTCGCGCTGATGGTTCTCGCCGCGCTCGCCGCGAAACGCATCCTGATCTGTTGCCCGCTGCGCGTAGCGCCGGTCTGGCAGCAGCAGATCGAGCGCCACCTGGATCTGTCGTTGATCGTCGTCACCTTGGACGACAGCGCTGGCAGCGTCGCCAACAAGAAGAAGCTGGCCGAGGAGAAACTGCGGCTGGCCGAAGCTACCGGGCGGCCACTCGCGGTCATCATCAACTACGATTCGGTCTGGCGCGCGCCCTTCGCCGACTGGGCAGAACGGCAGTCTTGGGACCTGATCATAGCCGATGAATCGCACCGCCTGAAGGCGCCCGGCGGCAAAGCAAGCCTGGCATTCAAACGGCTTCGGTCTCGGGCCCGCGCGCGCCTGGCGCTCACCGGCACGCCGCTGCCGCACTCGCCGCTCGATGCCTACGCGCAATTCCGTTTCCTTAACCCTTCGATCTTCGGACCATCGTTCGCGGCCTTCCGCCAGAAGTACGCCGTGATGGGCGGCTTCCAGAAGAAGCAGGTCACCGGCTTCCAGCACCTCGATGAACTCGAAGCGCTCATGAAGACCATCACGTTCCGCGTGTCAAAGGACGTCCTCGACCTGCCGCCCGAGACGCACGTCATCTACGAATGTGACTTGTCGGCCGAGGCCTTGCGCGTCTACCGCGACCTCGAAGAAGACTTCGTCGCCGAGGTCCGCGATGGCCGCGTCACCGCCGCGAACGCCATAGTGAAGCTTCTGCGCTTGCAGCAGGTGGCCGGCGGTTGGGTGAAGACCGATGAGGGCCAGTACCATCGTGTGGACTCGGCGAAACAGAACCTGCTCGCGGACACGCTAGAAGATATCGGACCGGACGAGCCGGTTGTCGTCTTCTGCCGGTTTCACGCTGATCTCGATGCGGTTCATGACGCCGCGAAATCGGCGGGCCTCACAAGCCTCGAACTCTCCGGCCGGCGCGATGAGTTGAAACGCTGGCAGGAAGGCGAAGCACAGGTGCTCGCCGTACAGATCAGCGCTGGCGGCGTCGGAGTGGACCTCACCCGAGCCCGCTATTCGATTTACTACTCGCTCAGTTTCTCGCTGGGCGAATACGACCAGGCATTGAGCCGGGTTCACCGTCCCGGCCAGACGCGGCCGGTGGAGCACATCCACCTGGTATCGCGGAACACGGTGGACACGAAGATCATGCGCGCGCTCGAAAAGCGCGCCGAAGTTATTCAGGCCATATTGGCCGAGATCAAAGCCTGACCGGAGAAAGGACGCTCGCTATGAACATGGAGCAGTTGAAGGAGTTCGTGTGCCTGGAGACGCGCAAACGCGAACTCGACTCGGAACTCAAAGCAATCGCGGCACGAATCGACGATCTGGAACAGGCCCTCGTGCCCCAGTTTCTGTCCGATGGGATCGCGTCGATGAAGGTCGATGGCCGGACCGTGTACATCGCGCAGGATATCCAGGCCTCGCCTGCCAACGACCGCGCCGAGGTAATCGGGGCACTCAAGCGGTCCGAACTCGGCCAGTACGTTTCGGAAAACTACAACACGCAGTCCCTCCGCGCCTTCGTGCGAGAGGTGGCTGAAGAGGTCCGGCTGCGCTGCCAGCAGCAGGACCGGCTGTTCACAGAAGAGGAAGTCCGCACGGCGCTACCCGCGCCGCTGTGCGACGCCCTCAAGATTTCGTTCGTTCATTCCCTGCGCAGCAGGAAAGCCTAAGGAGACCACCATGTCCACTGAACTGATCCAAATCCAGACGCCCCGCGCGCTCGCCGCGCTCGAAGGGAATCTGGATTCCATCAACGAGGCCATCGCGACGAATATCTCGGGCGGCGGCATCTCAGACTTCGATCTGCCTCGCGTGAAGATCTCGGGCGGAGCCAGCCCGCGCTGGATCGTCCCTACGCTCGAGGGCGAAGAGACGCTCGCCCGCCTGGACGGCGTGATCGTCTACGCCCGCGACACGCGGGTCTATTACAAGGTCGCCTTCGGCAAGTCGAGCGGCAAGCAGCCGCCGGATTGCACGTCGTCGGACGGCATCACGGGCAAGGGCAAGCCGGGCGGCGATTGCTCGCGCTGCCCTCTGGCCGAATATGGCAGCGCGGAGGAAGGCGCGGGCCAGGCCTGCAAGCAGGTGAAGCAACTCTTCGTCCTCCGTGGCGACCTGCTGCTTCCCGAAGTTGTTTCACTGCCTCCGACGAGCCTGAAGGGCGCGCGCCAGTTCTTCCTAAAACTGACCACGCAGGGGATTCCGTATTACCAGGCGCTCGTCGGCCTCGAACTGGAGAAAGCGCAGAACGCCGCCGGCATCCAGTACGGCAAAGCCGCGCTGAAGTTCCTTCGGAGGCTGACACCCCAGGAATCGGCTCGCGCGCAGCAGTATCTCGAACTCTGCCGCACACTCGCAGTGCGTGTGCCGACTGGTCTCGATCCCGAAACGCGGGAGCAATCGACGGAGCAGGCAGGCGGTGAAGGGCCGTTCTGATGGAGCACGCCATGAAGGATTACGTCTCATTGGAGATTGCAGCGGTGGTCTTGCTCTTCCTGTTTTGGCTCACACAGCGGCCGCCGAAGGAGAACCGGCGGCCGGCAACTATCGCGATCGCCCGGCTGCTGCGCCGGGCGGCGCGCCGGCTGTGGATCTGGGGCGAGTCCCTCGAAATCGGTTTCTTCCACGGCCGGAAGGTGCGCGATCGCATCAGCCTTGACCTCGATGCCGGGGAAGAAGGAGGCCGGCAATGACGCGGCGAGCCTGCGCACGCGAATCCGCGATCGTTGCGGCCATCATGCAGGCGCTCAAGCCCGTGCCCGGCCTGGTGGTCCGCAAGCGCTGGGGCAGCGAAATGGGAACCGCAGGTGATCCGGACCTCACCGGCTGCTACCGCGGCCGCCATTTCGAGTTGGAGGTGAAGGCGTCCGGAGGCAGGGTAAGCCGCATTCAAGAGGTTCGCCTCGAGGAGTGGCGCAAGGCCGGCGCGATCGTCGCGGTCGTCCACAGCGCTGAAGAAGCCCTTGCGGCGTTGGGAATCGAATGAGCGCGCCGGTCTACAGCCTGGAAGCCTGGCGGCGCTTCAAAGAGGGCCGCGACAGCAACGCTTGCGCGAAACCGCCAACTCTGCGCCTCGCCGATATTCCCGCCGATGCCGAGATGGACGAAGGCATCGTGCTCGGGTGCTGGAACGGCGAACGGTTCGTGTCCTGGAAGAAGTGGCTCGCCACGGCTCCCATCGAACGCGAGCCACAGCCCGAAGTCCAGACCGTTCCGCCCGACGCCCAATGCGCGAGGGCCGTTTGCGGCAACACGCGCGTCTGGCTCGTACGCGACGGCGATCGGTGGCTGATGTTCGCGGGATCGCGCTCATCCCGCAGGCGCGACTTCGCTTCACCATTTTTAAACCATGCGCAGAGGACGGCTGAAGCCTGGTACGGACCAGCGGAGAACGGCTGGCACGTTGGAGCGGAAGGATGAATCCGGAATCATTCCTCGATCTTCTGTGGGGCAACAAGCCCGAGCATCTGTACATCCTCATCTGGACGCTTCAGGATAAGCGCTCGCACTGGTGCCGAGATGTCAGCCAGGCCGCCGGCGTGGTCCAGTCCTGCGCCGCGATGGACGTCTATGTGGGCGTCGGCCTTTC
>Ga0209062_1002340_pt1 | contig 25979 bp, 21 predicted proteins | sample Coa_R2_2_FD_187158 | JGI IMG/M metagenome (GOLD analysis project Ga0209062, IMG submission 187158) | Surface soil microbial communities from Centralia Pennsylvania, which are recovering from an underground coalmine fire - Coalmine... | ecosystem: Environmental > Terrestrial > Soil > Unclassified... | reverse complement strand
GCGGGGACTCATATGACAACGCCCTCGCGGAATCCGTGATTGGGCTCTACAAGACGGAGGTGATTCGCCGCCGCGGGCCGTGGCGGCATGTCGAGGACGTGGAGTTTGCGACACTCGAGTGGGTGGCCTGGTACAACACGTGTCGCCTGTTGGAGCCGCTCGGCCATGTACCGCCGGCCGAGTTCGAGACCATGTACTACCGGAGTCAGGAAACCCCAGCCGTCGTCGCGGCACTCCCGTAACCAGGTCTCCGGGAAAGCCGGAGCGGTTCAGGTACAGCATGCCCTCGTGGGTCGGGACGTAGGTGCGATCGGCGACTCAGATCCGGTTAATGCCGGCGGCAGTCACGTCGAATTGCCGGGCGAGCAGGTTCGGCGCGATCGGGTGATCGTGATGTGAATCAGTCGTCGTGATGCGGTGCCGTTTCCGGGGACGCGCTACCAAACCGTCCTCTCGCATGAGAGGCGCCACGCGCGTCGGACTGGCCGGTAGGCCTTCGGCCTGCAGCTCCCGATGCACGCGCGGGGCCCCATACGTCGCGTTGCTGTCGGCGTGAATGATCCGCACGTGCGCCATGAGCCCCTCGTCCATGAGCGCGTGCCAACTCGGCGGCCGGTGCCGCGAGGCATAGTAGCCGGGGCGGTTCAGTTCCAAACTGCCATTGAGACGCGCCGACGAGCAATCCCAAGGACAGCTCTCATGACGCCCCGGGCTGGCCGGCAGCTCACCTGAGGCGACGCCATAAAATTGCGCCGAAAGCGTAGCCCGCCGGCAGCATGAAGACTCCATTAGACACCAAGTAGATCAAGAATCCCAAAGGGGAGAACTTGTGCACACCGAAACCGAACCTCAGGCCATAGAGCACGATAGTTGACACCACGGTCAGGGGAGTCGCGAACTCAAGAACCCCAACCCGCCAGATGAATGCCCGCCTCGTCTCAGCCTGCTTCGGTGCCCTCATATGCTCAAAGCCACGTGAGATCGTAGGAGAAACCTTGTCGGGTGCTCTGCGGACGGGTCTGGCCACCAGCGGTCCTAAGCATCACACGTCAATCGACCTTGCACCGCTGTCATTGCTGAAAAAATCCCAAGTGCTCGGCGCCACACAAGAGCCCGGTCGTCGCCACGGCTCCAGCGGCACCCGAAGCAATCCCAAAGTAAAACCCAACATGTGCCCCGAGATAAGCTCCGGCGGCTCCTCCCGCGCGCGTTCCGACTGCAACACCGGCGCCGGCTCCAACGACGGCACCGACGGGTCCAGCGAAAGCACCAAAAAAGCCTCCAACATCCGCTCCAACCTGCGCGCCCACGCCCATGCCCGAGCGGTATCCGACATACGTGCCGAGATCTGTACCGAGAGCACCGCCTACTACGCCTCCCGTGTCAGCCTTGCGCTCGCCGTCCGGACCGCCCTGTTGCGGAGTTCACGAGTTCCACCATCGACACCGTCCGGCTGGGACGAGCTTGAAGAAAAGGCGCACGACGCCACTCCCCCTATCGCCACTCGCGGGACCGCGCGACGTGGCATCGCACAGTGCTTGATTGCAGGCGGTCAAGGCAGCTCCCAGAACTCGGCCCACCGAGCACAGCTCACACGGACGCTATTCGTGATCCGCGCCTGGCGGAGCAGTTTTCGGCGGGAACCAGCGAAAGTAAAGTGCTGCTATCAGGCCGCACGCTGCGAAGAACCCCATGAAGAACGGATCACGCCGATCCCAGAAGAAGATGCCGCTCTGCGAGATGCGAAGAGCAACTTCCAGGCATACGCCAACCACTGCGCCGATCAGCGCCGATCCGGCAGCCCATCGCGCCAACGGGGTGAGCGCCCCCCCAATCGCCCCCGCGGCGAGGCAACCGCCCCAGTACACTGCGACCAACTTGGGAGGACTTGTTCCAAGTTGTGTGAAAGGCTTCTGCCCTCCGACTAGGTAGAGGAGGAGCGCACAGCCGGAGAACATGACGGCCCCGAACATGCCGAAGCGTATTCCCCCTCTGATGTTCGCGCATAGGGACTGTTCCTTCACGGCACTAGCCAATCGCGCCTCGTCTCGATGGCTCAGATAGATGCGTCTTGCGGGACAGTCTCGCGAACCGCCCCGCATTGCCAGGGTATCCCGAGACCGTCAGCGCACCCGAGATAGGGATGCCATCGGGCAGACGCGGAAAATACGAACACCACGCGACCGAGCGGGCTTGGTCCCCTGGCAGTTGCCGGTCTCTAGTGGCAACGGTCAAGTATGTCCTTTCCAGCAAAGTAGAGGTTGACCAGCGGTATGTTAGACGTGACAAATTCGTTCGCCGTAGGCTGGTGCAGGTAGGCCAATGATGGAATGACGAACTCTGCTGACCCGATTAGAGCCGCGTGCGGGCTGCTCGGCAGCAGGTTGTTTATAGTACCATCGGCTACGGCGTCTATCGCTACTCCCGCAAGGGTGGCGAGAGTCGCGCCAGCCTTGAAGGCTGCATACGCAGGGGTCAGCAGTGCGATGTTCTCGCCGAGCGTGACCAAGCCGGCAGCGATCGCAACGCCACACTGAACGTTGTGGATGGCTCTCACCGCACGCCCTCCTCGCCCGGTCCCTAATGCGATCTGCTGTTCGGAGCGGAGCGCCTCGTTGGGCAGCTGTTGAAGAGCAGCCAACTGGGCTGCGACCCACGCAGGGGGGGCCGTAACGGAGATGCCTTCCATGGAACAGGCAGTCCCACTCGTGACACAGCTACCTGGATCGTCCGTGTTCGGGTCACCTGTGCCGAAGGGAGTCAGACCGCAGCCGCCAGTTGCGCTGCAATACGCCATGCCTGTCGGGTCACTGCCGTTGACGGGATCGCCGGCGGCGAAGGTGTAGAGATTGAGGCCCTGGCCGGCGGGGTCTTCGGAGGCGAAGCGGTGGGTGGTGGGATCGTACCAGCGGCCGCGCACGTAGTACATCTGCGTGGAGTCGCCCTCCCAGTAGAGTCCCTTCCACCGAAGCGCGGTCGTGTCGTGGGTGACCGAGCCAATGACATCGGTCCGCCCGAGGACGCCGTAAGCGAGCTCCTGCTCCACGGTCGTTCCCGTGAACTGGCCGACGACGTTCCCACGGATGTCTTGCACCAGGTAGTGGAGCGTCCCCGTCCCGGACCCCGTGATCCGCGCCAGCGGCACGTCGGTCCCCAGCCCCGAGACGTACTCGGTGATCCGGTTCGCGCCGGTCGAGTCGATCTCCGCCCGCAAGTTCCCCCGGTCCCAGAGATAGTAGCGATTGACCACCGGAGTGCTGCCAAAGCTTCGACGGAAGAGGAGTCCGTTCGGATAGTACTGATAGCTCACCACGTGCGACCCCGAGGCCACGCTAAGCAACCGCCCGTCGGCGCTCCACGTGTACGTCGTGATGCTGCCGTCGAAGCCTCGCTTGGTCGCCCGGTTGCCGTCTGCGTCGTACGTGTAGCGTGTCGTATCGCCGCCCGGCCTGATCCACGCCGTGTCGCGGTTCCCCGTCACGTAGGCACCCGTCGCGCCGTCACCGATGTTGGGCGGATCGGTGATCGTGCGGAGATTACCTGTCGAATCGTACGCCACGGTGACCGAGTCGAGAGCGGTGACATTCGTGTCGAGGTGACAGTTCGGGCGGTTGGCGGCACAGCTGCCCAGGTAACTGCGCGCGGCCGTGCCCAGCATCTGCCAGACGACCTCCTGCGCCCCGTCGTACTGGATCTGGTCGATCCCGGTCCCCGAACCCAGGACCCGGTCAATCTCGGTGAGCCGGCCCGCCGAGTCGTAGAGATACGCCCGGTGAAAGGCGGTGTCCAGACTCGCCGCCGTGAACTTGGTCAAGATGCGCTGGTGTGTGTCCATCACCGTGTCGAACTGCACCGCGCCGCCGGCGTAGTACGTGCTGTCGAGGAGCCGCTCGACGGTGTAATGGTAGCGGGTGCCGCTCGTGTTGATGTAGCTGCTGTCGAGGAGCCCGGTCAGGGAATCCCAGACGAAGCGTTGCGTGGCCCAGGTATAGGTGAGCGGACTGCCTCCCACGGTGACCGAGTCGAGCTGATAGCGGCCGTTCGGCCAGTAGTGCTGGGTGTAGGTCTTGTTGGTGGCGCTGATGAAGGTCTTGACCGAATCCGTCCATCCGGTCGAGTCGGCGTAGGTGGTGTCCGCCTCCATCGGCCGCCCCGTCGCTGTCCATACCGAGGCTGCCACCCACACGCTGTTCCTTCCCGTGTGGTAGGCATACTTGACGGTGTCGCCGGCGACTGGATCGACCTTTTGAACGAGCCGTCCGAGCAGGTCGTACTTGTACGTGACCGTCTGGCCGCGACGGTTGGTCACCGTCGCGACCTTGCCGGCCGCGGTGTAGGTGTAGTGCACCGCGCCGCCGCGCGGGTCGGTCGCCGCCGTGTCCCACCCGAGCGCGTTCGGGGCGACCTGCCAGCGCTGTCCCTTGCCGTCCGTCACGATCGTCGGGAACTGGGGATCGTAGTACGTGGAATCGGGCCGCGGATGCACTCCGTCGTGCTCCGCCGTCACGCGGTTCAGCGCGTCGTAGTAGCTCGAGTCGGCGGGGTAAAGGCCGGTTGTTCCGCCGGTGGTGGTGAAGACGCGTCCGTACCCGTCGAAACTCTTGGACCAGGCGGCATTGCTCCAATTGAAGGCTTGGCTCGTGAGATTCCCTGATGCGCTCCCATTGTCGTCGTAAGCATACTGACTCGTATGACCGGCGGCATCGGTCACTTCCGTCAGGCGATGACGGAGGTCGTAGAAGTATGACGCCTGGAGTAGACCGTTCACCCTCACCGTGTCGGGTAGGCCGTCGTTGGTCCGCAAGTGATACGTGGTGAGCGGCGTATGCCGACCCCACGCGCTGTCCAGCTGGGCAAAGATGCCGTAGCGGAAGGAGAGCGTGTCGTGGCCGCTGGCGATCTGCGTGGTGACCAGGCCGTTCGTGAACTGATTCCAGACGTGGCCACCATTCGGGGAGGCGACGAGATACGCGAGACCCGTGCTCGGGTCCCGCGAGAAGGTCGTCGTATCCTGCAACGCATCAACGAGGACCAGCGGCTCTCCCCAGCGGTCCACGGTGTACGTTGTCCGATCGCCGGCGGCTCCGACAACCGTGCCGACGATCGAGGTCGTGAGCACCGGGGTGGCCTGATGCAGCGTGTCGGTCAGGCCGGACGGCACGCCGACGAGCTGCCAGGGCTGATACGTCACCGTCGGTCTGACGGTCACCACGGTGCCGGTCGATCCTGAATCGATGGGGACGCGCGGGGCGGCGATGCTGCTGAGCTTCCCCGCGCCGCCCGACACGTAGGTGTAGGTGGTCGTATCGCCGCGCCGGTCGATGATCCCGGTCAGCCGATGGGCGGTGTCGTACGAAAAGCGCGTGCTGAGCCCGTCAGGATCGGTCCATGCGGTCAGCGTCGAGTCGGCCGCCGCGACGGTGAGGGTCGTTACGCGCCCGGCGCCCGGCACATTGCCGGGCCCCGGGCCTGGCTCCGCAATGGACGACAGGGTGCCCCCGGGCCCACTGTAGGTCAGGATCGTATAGGTGTGCTGGAGGCTCGACCCGTTGAGATACGTCCGGTACGGATCCGTAATCGTGTCGAGCTGCACCGCGCTCGTATACCCGTAGTACGTCGTGTCGCCCAGCCGATCGATCCGATACCGGATCATACCCCCGAAGTTGAGATCATAGATCCACGTGGACCCGTCGATGAAGCGGCGCTCGAAGACAGGCCCGCAGCAGGGCTGGGTCCAAACCAAAGAATCGGTGACGCCCTGCGTGACGCTCTTCCACACACACGGCGGGCTGCCGCATCCTGCGGGTTGGACAGGACCATACAATCGTACGGACCCGTCCCCTTCGCCGATTGCCAGGTAGTTGTCGCCGCCATCGCTCTGATAATACAGGTGGCTGTACTCCGCGAGTGCCCAGCCGCGTGCGTACCCAAGGTTGCGCGTGCTGTTAAGGGCCAAGCGATGCGTGGAGTCTATCACCTGCTCAGTGTGGCTGGCGTACACCGCCGTGACGATCACCTGGAGCGGGTAGGTCGCGTTCCCTAGGGTCCCAGCGTCGAACTGGCCGCCAATGCGAAATGTCTGTCCGTTGCCGGAGTTGGCGTTCCCTGGGCCCGGCGCAAAGTGGAGTGTGTCCTGTCCGTTTATGAACCGCACGAAGGCGTTGTTCACCTTCACCTGCATCTGGATATCCTGCGCGGTTGTACCGGCTGCTTTGAAGCGCACATCTGCCAGGATGATCGGGCGGGGTACAGCGTGGTCTCCGTTGTACACGAGCGTCACGCCATTCCCGACGTCCTTCGAATAGTGAGCGGGCGTAGTCATAGCCGCGACCGCAGCAAAGCAGGTGTTCGCGCAGCGCGTATAGTCCTGGTCCTCTTGGTTCGTATAGCTCGTGGCCACCGCCAGGTTGTCCCAGGCGGCGGTCACCGCCACGTACCCGGAGTCCACGCCGGCCGGGTGCCCGCTGTCGACCGCCTTGAGGATCACCGTCCCGGTCAGTCCGGCATTGCCGATGTGGAATAGCTCCGTCACGGTGACGGTGCCATTCGCCCCGATCGACGCGGTGGCCGGCCCCCGACAGTTCGAGACGCCGCTGCCCGTACAGGGGTAGGAGAGGTTGAACGTCGCCGCCGTGGCCCCCGAGTTGTGGAGGCTGAACACCATCGCGGTGTCGAAGTTGATCCCGACACTCACGGGCGGCGAGGTCTGCTTGGGCGTCACCTGGATGTCGTCGAAGGAGATGGTGACGCCCGTCCGCCCACAGGAGCCTTGATTGCCGTTGCCGGGGGCGCTACAGGCGGCCACCGTGAAGGTGTTGGTGCCCACGTTCAGCGACACGACTTTGCTCGCCGTATCGGGACAGGAGGTCCCGCCGTTCGCCCAGGGCCAACTCGTCTGCGTGCCGTTGACATAAACGGTCTCGGCGGCCACGCCAAACCCCGCGGAGCAGAGACTCACGAAGGGGCGTATGCTGGCCGAGGTGGTGAAGCTCGGCGCTCCCGTGATCGTGATGGTCGGGGGTGGATTCGTGCACGGACTCGGGCTACAGATGAAGCCTTGGGCGTGCGACCGAGCCGGCGCCGCGACCGCCAGGAGCGCGACGATGACGCTGAGCGCTGTCAGGCCGGATCCCGGCGACCAGGGGTGAGACACTGGAAGGCCGGGATGTGCCAGCGCCCGGAGACGCTGGCGTCGCCCCGGACGCCGGCGGCAGGCGACACAACGAACCAGACACGCCATTAGCGAGTACAACCGGGCCACGCGGCCTCCCGAGACAGGAGCGGCGCCGGTCGGCAGGAAACAAGACAGCCGGCGCGATTCGCCCGGTACTATGGTCTGCGGGCACGCCGCCTAGTCACCCAGCCGGCATGGCCGTCACTCAGGCAGCAAGATGATCGGCCAGCGCGCAAGCACTGTCGCTGACCGCGCAACGCACCGAGGCTCGTCGTCAGCCCCACCCGTTGCGCGGCCGTGGCGGCGCGGTGTAGTCCCAAGTCGCCGCGTCGGGACTCACCCGCACTCACCGGGGCCGCGAGTCCGCGCGGCGGCGTGCTCAGTCCTTAGCGCGGGCTCGGGATGTTGGCTTCGGACGCTCGCGGCTTGGTCACCGAATCAGCCGCCGCGTCGGTCGCGATGATGTGCGGGGTCAGAAAGAGGAAGAACTCCGACTGCGTGGTCGAGCGCGTCGTGTGGCCGAACAGGCCACCCACGATCGGGATGCTCGAGAGGATCGGAATGCCGCCGGAGGTCCGATTCCGCTCGCGATCGGACAGCCCGCCCAACACGATCGTCTGCGTGTCGTGCACCAGGAGGCGCGTCCGGACGGTGCGGGTCGAGATCACGGGCGCATTGAAGACGACTTGATTGGTCGCCGAGCTCACTTCCTGCGTCACGTCCAGCGTGACATACCCGTCCCCCGAGATGGTCGGCCGCACCAGGAGGCGGGTGCCGACCGGTTCGTACTGGACGACCTGGTTCTGCGCTGTCAGCCCCACCTGCGTCTGTTGTACCTGCACGAATGGCTGCTGGGAGCCGACCAGGATCTCGGCCTGCTCGTTGTTCGATGCGATCACGACCGGACGGCTCAGGATCCGGGCTTCTCCCTTCGAGGCAGCAAGCGAGAGCTGCGCTGCGAACGCCGGGTTCCCGATTCGCATCACACGACCTACGAAGTCGCCCAGCCCCAGCCCCGACGCGAGCGATCCGGAGCTCGTGTCGTGGCTCGCGTTCACGTACTTGCTGTTGGCGTCCACGCCGAGCGCCAGGCTCGTGTTCCGATCGATCTCGGCGATGATGACCTCGATCAGCACCTGAAGGGGCCGCACGTCGAGCTCCCTGACCGCAGCCGAGATGAGCTCGAAGTCCGCGTGGTTCGCGCGGATGAAGAGGCTATTGGTGCCTGCGTCCGGGATGATGGTCGTCTCGCCTGTAAAGCTGGCGACGCCGGTGACCGCAGCCGCGGGCCCGGCCAGCGGCTGGGCGCCCACAGCGGGCAGTTGGTTCTGCGCGAGCTGCTGGCTCAGCGAGTTGGCGCCTCCCGCCGCATTGCCCCCGCCAGGCTCCCCGAGCGCGCTCGCCCGCCCATAAAGCGCGTTCACGGTCGCGGCGACGTTCGACGCGCGGGCATGGTGTAGGTGGACGACGAAGAACTGGAGGGCGGCCGGCTGCGTCGCTGATCCGGCAGGAGCGACCGCTGCCGGGGTTGGCGGGGGTTTCGACTCCACCCGGTACATCCGCGCTGCGGAATCGGAGACGAGTAGCATTCCCTGCCCCTCGAGCAGCCCCCGGGTGAGTCGGAGAATGTCGCCACGTGCGACAGGCCGCGGGGTCTCGAGTGTGACCCGCAGGGCCGGGACCGCACCAAACGAGACGGGGCGATCGAGGTATGGCGCGAGCGCGGCGACGGCGGCTCGCAGGTCGACGTCGACCAGGTGGATGCTCACGCTGTCCCCACGCGCTGTGACCAGGTGCGCCGAGGTGTCTCGGACAGGCGGCTGCTGGCCCCCCACCGCACTCGCTCCCAGCAGGGCGGCCAGCGTGAGTACCGACCCCACGGACCCCCGTCGTCTCATTGCCATGCCTGCCTGACGGTCAGCGCCCACGCAGAGTCCCCGCTCCGCACGGTGACGGTGTCGCGTCCGACGCGCTGGAGCACGACGACCGCAAAGGGGGCTCGGCTCAGGGTGTCCCCAGGTTTCGCCAGGGCGCTCCCGCTGTGCCCCGGTACTCCGTCGAGCAGGGCGACCCACGGCGGCCCGACGACACCGCTGAGCACGATCGGGGGCGCCGGGGGCCGGGGCGGCGGCAGGGGCGCTCCCTGAGCCTCCGGCGCGTACGGTACGCTCGCGGGCTCGCGAGTGAGCCGAAAGGGATCGTGGTCGCTCGTGACGGTCGCGAGGCTGTCGATTACGTCGCCGTCGATCGGAGCCACACCCCCAGGCACATCGGCAGCGACAGCCCGGGCTGACGGCAATGAGGCCACGCGTGCAGGGCCCCGCACCAGGGCCAGGACTGCCGCAGTAACGGCAACTCCAGCGAGGCTCGCGAGGAGGGGAAGGGCTCGCGCTCGGCTCATGCCCACCTCCGCCGGCCCCTGTACATGGCGGCGCAGCCGTGCGGCTCGCCGTCATGTCGTGAGGGAATGGCTGGCCCGTGCACCATCGACCTGCGCTCGGCCGCGGGTCTCACGGTCCCGAGCCTACGGCGCGTGATCCGTTACGTGCCGGCAGAGTCGCCAGGGCGAGCCCGTCGACCGTGAACTCGACGTGCAGCGCCTCCATGCGACTGGTGGGGGCTGCGGGCTCAGGCTGCGAGATGGTCAGCTCTCGAAATCTCAGCAGCGCTGGACCGTGCTCGAGGTCGGCCAGGAATTGGGTCACCCCTACGATGTCCCCGGTCAGCTCGCCCTGCACCACTACCTCCGCGAACGCTCCCCGATGCGTGCCGCTCGCTCGCGCGGGCGAGCCGGCGGCCGTGGTCGAGTCGACCCGTGGATGAATCCCGCCGAGCCTCACGCCGGCGTCCGATGCCGCATCGCTGACCAGAGAGCCGAGCGCCGCAGCCGAGGCGGCAGGAGAATCACCTTCGAGGATTAGCGGCGCCAGAGCCAGGGCGCGTCCGGACCGAGCACGCAAGGAGTCGCGGAGCACGGGCATCGCGGCGATTGCGGCGTCTGCCCGCGCCGCTTCGGCCGTCACATCAGCGGCGGCCATTCGCGTGTCACGCGTCCATGCGAACCACGCCGGTACGCCCTTGCTTGCAAGGAGCAGAACCGAGATCGTCACCGCCCCCCGGCTGAGTGTCCGGCGGTCGCGCTCGGTCACCTGCGTGATCGGCAGTCGCCGAAGCACATCGAGCGCGATCACCGTGGCTCCAGGGCATTCGACGACGCCGACACCGGTGATGCAAGGAGAAACCGGAGCGTGGCACGCATGACTGTGCGCGGTGCGACAGCGTCGGTCGGTGTGGCCGGCCGGAGCGGCGGAGCCAGCTGAATCATCTCGGTCGTCACAGGTCCGACCACCTCGAGTCCGGCGATCTCGGGCACATGCTCCAGCCTCGTCAGGAGATCGGAGACGTTCGGGGCGAGCGAGACGAGCGTGCCGCCCGTGCTGTCGATGTGGAGTGCCACAACGGCGGCGCCGCTCGGGAGCGCGTCCGTGAGATGAGCGAGGAATGTCGTTGCCGGCCGCCTACGACTCGCAAACACAGCGGCTTCGCGGAGCGTTGCTGTCAGCTGCCGAAGCGAGTCTCCAGCCGCGACAGCTTGCTGGCGGCGGCCAGCCACCGCGCGCAGATGGCGCGCCGCTTCCGCGCCGACGTACATGGATGCAAGCCCAGGTGAGATCGACGCGCCCGCTATCGTCACCATGCATGCGGCGGTCGCGATTCGTACTCGCCAGCGGAACGCGCTCGGCTCGGCGGCCGACGCAGTGGGTCGCCACGCGATCGCCTGTCGACCACCCGCAGTGGCCGCGGCATGGGCTGCTGCAAACGCCTGTTCGTCGTTCGAGCTTGTCGACGATGCGCCGCCGTCCGGCGCTGCGCCCATGGAGCGTCGCCGCAGTCCGACGAGACGCTCCCCAACGTAGCGCAGCTCGTACGATGCCGAGCCGTCGGGCCATACTATAGTATGGGTACCCGACGAATGCGGGTCACCATCTGTTTCCGGGGACGCAGGTGTCGCGAGCAGAGTGGGTACGGAGCCCAATACTGTCGCGCTGGGTACGATCGCGCGAACGCGGACCCCCGCGGCGCGGCATGCCTGCTCGATGGCCAGGAGCAAGGGAAGCTCGGCTGCCGCTCCCCAAGCGTCCCCCGAGCCATCGACGCGGAGACCACTCGTCACGATCGGTATGCCGTTCCGAAGGAAAAAGCGACATGCGTTCTCCCGGACGAGTGCCGTGAGCGCGCGTGGCTCCGCGAGCGGCGGCAGCCCCGGAAGGCGCTTGAGCTGCACCGACTCCGGCCCGAGCGCGACGACGACGGCCGGGCGTGGCCACCGCCGTGCGGGGAGGCGTCCCAGAAATGTGCCGAGTGCGACGGATAACGGGTTCTCGGTGTCCAGTGGAGCTGCCCGCCGCCAGACCGCTCGACGGCCCCGCACCCCCACTGCGCGCGCGATCAGTGACCCGTCGGCCGCCTGCGCCAGGTCTACTCCGACGCGCGTGCGCCACGCGACTGTCGACACGGGGCTCACGATATCACGGCCATGTACGCCGTCGGACGATTGCCGCCCGCGCACCGGCGTGTACGAGACGTAGTTCGACGGCCGCCTCGAGGGCCGGCTCGGCGCCCGAGGCCGCTCGTGCCGTCAGGATCCATGCGTCGGGCTCCCCCACGATGCGTCCTGCGAGCTCCATGCTGTGTGGGTTGATCTGCGCCTGCGCCTCCTTCGATAGCTGTCTCAGGAGAATCATCGGATCCGACACGCTCACGCCACGGCTTCGGAGCTCCACCATCCGCCCGAGCGCCTCGCTTCCCAACCCGGGCAGAGTCGCTACCACGGGGAGGGGCGCTCGGTCGAGGAGGACGCGCCCGGGCTCGGTCGTGAGGAGCGTATCGAGCGCGGGAACCCGGGCCAGTGCCTCGGTGTAGCCTCGCACCCGGTGAAGCTCGCGCATGTCGGCGATCGGACCGTACCGTGGCACTAGCCGGTGGGCGGAGTCGTACCAGGCGCGCTCTGCACCCCGCGCACGAGGAAGACTGTCCGCGTCGCGCCAGTCGAGTACGGCTTCTGTGAGCGAGTCACTCGTGAGCGGTGGAAGGCCCGCACTGCGAAAGAGAGCTCCGAGTGCGTCCGCGTCGGCCAGGTTGATGTCGAGCGCGACCCCGGTGGGCCGGAGCTCGACACGACAGCCTGCCTGACGGATCGTGGGTGCCGTTCCCACAGCTTCATCGAGAGTGCCCCACGTCGGCGCGCTTGCGCTCCACGTCGCCCGGCCGCCGAGTGCGTCTGCAATCGCGGCCCTCGCGACCTCGACACAGCCCTCGGCGCGCCACCGCGCGCGTGTCAATGCGAGGCGGTTGGTGGCGGTCGCGACCGCGGAGCGGGCGGTGAGCTCCAACGCGAGCGCGAGCGTCGTCATCGCCACCACGATCCAGAGTACCGCGAGCAGGGCAAAGCCGCCGCGGCGTCCATGGCTCGGGCAGCGCGCCTCCGCGCTGGACACCCCGCGTTCGGCGGTCACTCGCGCTCACCGACGCGGAGGATGCTCGTATCGCCGCCCATGATGATGCCGATCGCGAGCGGTGCGGTGATGGCGTCGCCCCATCCCACGAACCACTGCCCACCAGCCCGGGGGTCGTTGAGGTAGCGGATCCCACCCGTTCGGGCGCCTTTCGCGAGAACGACCGTGCGGGGCCCGATGTCGCCGTGCGGCTCCCGGGCAACGAGGCTCGCCACGAGTGCCGTCGAGTCACCGGTGCGGACGAAGCCGATCGTCGCGTCACACCGCTCGAGCCAGCCCCCGGGCGTGTCGCACCACGTCGTGAAGTGGACCGACTGATCGGTTCCACCGAATCTGCCCGAATAGTTGGTGCCCACCTCCAGCCGCCCGACCAGCGAGCGGAGGAGACGATCGGCGTTGGCGAGGCGATCGGCCGCGCGCGCGGCCTGCCGCGTCTGCTCCGCGGCAGCACCTATGCTCTCGAGCATGAGTCGGCCGCCCAGGAGCACGAGTCCGCTCACGGCCAAGGCGACGATGACCTCGAGCACCGTGAACCCACGGCGTGATCCGCGCCGCCAGCTTGCTTCGCTACGGCTCACCCGGGGGGCTCCGGCCGATAGATGATCGTGCGCAGCAGCGCACGCATGAGCGGCCGACCATGCGCGCTGTCCGGTGCGGTGTTCAGGGCAACGGCATAGAGCGTCGGGTATGGCCGATCGACGCGCAGCACCCAGGACCCTTCGCGGCGGTCGCCCAGGTGCCGGTCCAGGTCCTCTCGCGGCCAGAGGGTCACGGCATCAAGGAATGCACTGGCGCGACGCATCTCGGCGTCTCGGATCCTTGCCTGGTCGACCGCCGCCGTGGTCTGGCTCGCCAGGGCGACTGCGGCTCCCCCGGCGATCGTGAGGATCGTGAGCGCGACCATCGCTTCGAGCAGCGCGGTGCCCGCTCTCGAGTAGTGCCGCGCACCGCGGCGCTGTGCGCACCAACAACCGGGTTCACGGCGCATGAGAAGTCCCGGCGGCCTGCGCTGCGGTTTCGGCGGAGCCGGAGAGGCGGTCGACGGCGAGACCCGAGTCCGCGACGATACTGCCGTCCGGCAGCGCGGTCGCGACATGCTGGCCGCCGTCAACGGCAATCGTCACCGTGACGCTCCGTCCTGCGTTGATCGCATCCCGTCGGACTTGCCCGAGTGTGGCGACTGTCGCGTCGACCGGGCTCCGGGGGGCTCCCGGCGGGCCGAGCCCCACGACCGCCGCCATGAGGCCCATGAGCGTGATCGCAACCAGGAGCTCGATGAGTGTCACTCCGCAGCGCGAGCGGCCGGGTTGCATCAGGCGCCTGGCCGCACGCTGTACACGGCCTGCAAGAGTGCGGCCGCGACGAAAGCCACGAGGCCGCCGAACAGCAGGATCAGCGCCGGCTCGATCATGCGAACGGCCGATCGCACAGCCTGCTCCGAGCGCTCCTGTTCCAGTGCGGCCGCGTGCCCGAGAAGTTCGGCGAGTCGTCCGCTTTCTTCGCCAGCACGGACGAGACGGAGCGCCGTGGGTGTGCTTGCGTCTTCAGCCCTGAGCGATTCCGCGAGCCGCTCACCACGGATCACGCGGTCGCGGGCACGGAGCACGCGGGCGGCGAGGGCCGCGTCGCCGACCGCGTCGGCGGCTGCGCGGAGAGCGGCGCCGATCGGTACGCCGCTCTCGAGTAGTGCGCCGAGTGCACGGGCGTACCGTGCCGTCGCAGCCGATCGGCGGATATGGCCGAGTAGGGGCAGCGTCAGCATCCACCCGTGCCAGAGCGGCCGACCGGCCTCGCTCGTGGACCACCGATACCAGACGGCAGCGACTACCGCGACCAGGACGGCTGCGGGAATCGCGTCGGCGCGGGCGGCGCTTCCTATGGCCAGCACGATACGGGTCGTCGGCGGTAGCGCTTGGCCCAGGTCGCCCAGGATCGACGCGAAGCGAGGGAGGACGACACCCACCAGGAGGGCAATCGATCCCGAGCCGACGGCAGCGAGAATGATGGGGTAGGCGAGCGCCGCTCGGATCGCTGCCCGGGTGGCCGCGGCTGATTCCATGACCAACGCGGCGCGCCGTACGGCCGCCGCCAGGCCGCTCCCGGCCTCGCCTGCGCGTACAATCCCGACGACCACGGGTGGGACCGCGATGGGGGCTCTCGCGAGGGCGGTAGCGAGGGACTCGCCGCGTTGGATGGCGTCCCTGATCGAGGGGAGGGCAGGGCGCCAGGCGTCGGGCGCGACATCGGCCCAGGCGGCGAGCGCCCGGGAGACCGGAAGTCCGGCATCGAGGAGCGTGCCCAGCAGCCGGAGGCCGAGGCCGATCTCAGCTGGTGAGACGCGCCACCCGGATGACCTGGTCGGAGGCGCAGCGTGTACCTCCAGGACCCAGTGCCCGCGCTCCGCAATGAGCGCAGCTGCAGCCTCCGCGCTTGCCGCCGCGACGGTACCCCGCTCGACCACGCCGTCACGGCGGGCAGCCCGGTAGCGAAACGTGAGCTCGGGCCCCGATGGTCCGAGCGGCCGGTGGATGGAGGCGGACATCAAGGACAGCTCGTCACACTACCGGCTGACAGAGCCGCCCCAGGACGTCACATCCGCATCCTCGCCGGCACCTCCTGGCTTTCCGTCGCGGCCGAGCGAGTAGAGATCGTACGACTGCGGATTCTCGACACCGGGCGAGACATAGACAAATGCGCGGCCCCACGGGTCGATCGGAACAACGCGAGAGAGGTAGGGCCCACGCCAATTGCGTGGTGTGTCACCACCGGACGGCAGCGTCCGGAGTGCGGCGAGGCCCTGGTCAGAGGTCGGATACACGTCGTTGTCGAGCCGGTACTGGTTGAGCGCCGTGGCGAAAAGCTCGATCTGACTTCGGGCCGCGCTCTGTTTCGCGTCGCCGACATTGTGGAACACCGAAGGCGCCACGACTGCTGCGAGCACGGCAATGATCGCAATGACGACCAGGAGCTCGATCAGCGTGAACCCGGTACGTCGACCACGGTGCGCGCCTCCGTGATGATGGCGTGAGGCTCGACCCATCGCCACGCGACTCGCGCCGCGCCGGCGCGATCTACTGCTGGATGACACGGAGGACCTCCTCGACAGTCGTGATGCCGGATCGGACCTTCGCGAGACCGTCGACGGCGAGTGGTCGCATGCAGGCGGCCGTGGCCAGACGTTGCAGCTCGGCGAGCGGTGCCCTCGAGGCGGTGGCGGCACGCAGGGCATCGGTGACCGTCACCAGCTCGAAGAGGCCGATCCGGCCGCGAAATCCCGTCTGCCGGCATGACGGGCAACCGGCACCCCGTGCGAACCGCGGCTCGGCGCCCCCATCGCACCCCGTGTTGCCGCCGACGTCGGGCTCGCCGGTACGTGTCGCCGTCTGGAGTGCCGCTAGCATCTCGGGGTCCGGCGTATCCGGCGTTCGGCACTCGTTGCAGATCATCCGCACCAGCCGTTGGGCGAGCACGCCCTCGAGGGTGGCGGCGAGCAGGTAGGGTGGCACTCCGAGGTCTACGAGACGCGGCACCGCGCTCAGCGCATCGTTGGTGTGGAGCGTCGAGAAGACGAGATGCCCTGTCATGGCCGCCTGCACGGCCACCTCTGCCGTCTCCGGGTCCCGCATCTCCCCGAGCATGATGACGTCAGGATCCTGCCGCAGAATCGATCGGAGCGCCGCCGCGAACGTCACGCCGGCCTGGCGGTGGACAGGAACCTGCGTGATGCCCGCCAGCTCGTACTCGATTGGGTCCTCGACTGTGATGATCTTCTCGGCTGTGGTCTCACGCTGCTGGAGGGCGGAGTAGAGCGTGGTTGTCTTGCCGCTTCCGGTTGGTCCCGTGACCAGGACCATCCCGTGTGGGCGGGCGGCGAGCCGAGCTGTGCTAGTGTAGACCTCCGTCGGCATCCCCAGCTCGCTCAGACTCACCGGCCGGCCGCCCCGGTCGAGCAGCCGGAGGACGACACTTTCGCCGAATAGCGTCGGCACCGACGAGACACGGAGGTCGAGCTCTCGGGCCTCGAGGCGGACGCGGATCCGGCCATCCTGCGGGCGGCGGCGCTCGGCGATGTCGAGCTCCGCCAGGAGCTTGACCCGCGACACCACAGCGCCTGCGAGACCGTGCGGCGGCTCCGTCGCCCGGCTCAGGACCCCATCCAGCCGGAGGCGAGCGATGAGACCCTGCCTGGTCGCTTCGAGATGGATGTCGCTCGCGCCGGCCTCGTAGGCGTCACGGACAAGGAGATTGACATAGCGGACGACAGGGGCCTGAGTCGCGAGCTCACGAACGTCGGTCGTGCCGTTGTCCACATCGTGCTCTGCGGCGGGCGCGAGCTCGAGTGACGTGGTGTGAGCGCCTTCCGCGGCGTCGAGGTGCTCGATCAGCCGCTCGACTTCCCACGGCGAACGCCGTTCGACTCGGATGGTGCAGCCGTAGAGCGTCTCGAGGTCGGGGAGCGCGTCGTCCACCAGGGCATCCGGCGCCGCTGCCACCAGCAGTGCACCATCGTCGTCCCATGCCGCCGGACAGACGCGGTGATGGAGGAGGTAGTCTCTGGTTATACCACTCTTGACCAGAGCCATTGTCGATCCCCCATTGCAGACGCCCAATCACATGGCCATCACCGACTCATCGGGTTAGCCTTGAACCACACACCCGCTCGGGCGACAGAGGGCGGGCGGGGCGGCCAAGGTAAGCCGCCATAGGATCGGCGAGCGACCAGAGGCTGGGTAGTCAGCCAGCGAGCAAATCATTCGCTGGGCGTGCAACGGCCGGCGCATTGCGGCATGGCCGGGCACGAGCCCAGGCTGCCGCCGTCTCGCGCAGTGCCGTCGGTGCGCGCAGGGCTTGCACGGGGCAGCCGAGATAGGCACGCACGAGATCATGCACCTCATGCGAGTCTCGGTAGCCGAGTTCGCGCGCCGCTCGGCTGATCGTCATTCCCGGATCGCGGAGCATCCAGGCCAGCGTAAAGACGCGGCCCCACATGATGAGTGCCTCGGGAGTATGCAGCCGAGCCGCGTCCAAGCGATGGGCCAGTGTCCGCGGTCGCGCGTCGAGGCACTCTGCCAGGCGGGTGACCGACAGTCGCTCTCGAGCGTGCTCAAGGCAGGCGCGCAGCACCAGGTACGCCCTGGGTGGAATATCTCCACACTGGGCGGCACAATGCTGGAGGATGTCGTCGACAGCGCCGCGACAGAGATGTGATCCCATGGCACGATCGTACGCACTGGCGAGACTCTCACGCGGGTGAATGACGAGATGGCCGAGGGCCGCACGGGCGGCCAAGTACTGACGGAAGCTCGCTGCTGATTCCGGTATGAGGGCGATGATCGGCACATTGTCGGCTGCCTGGTGGAGTCGCGATAGGTCCGCGAGCCACACCTTGGGCGACCGCCCGTCATGGTTGCCGTCCAGGTAGATCACCGCCGCGCCGAGTGAGCCGTAGCGAACTGCGGACGCCAAGTCGTCGAGATGTGGGAAGAACGTGAGAGCGGCCCGTTCCCGCAGAGCAGCCTCGATGTAGCAGCGCACCTCGGGCCGGGTAGTCGCTGCCAGCACGTTGGGTCGGTGCCGTTGTTGGGTTCTCCGTGCGCAGACATCGCCCACGTCGGCCCGATGCCTGACGAGCTGCCTGCCGTTCCCGGACGATACAGTCACGCGTGCTGGTCTCCGTGTCGACAGCATGTGACGCAACCTGCAAGGTCCTGCGCGGCGCCAATTGTAGTGTCGCCAACCTCAGCCGGCAAGCACCGTCTGCGAGCTGTCGCATTCGTGTGGTCGCGTCCCGTGTTCTGCCAGATGTGACATGTCGGCGCAGCCCGGCGTGACGTAGGGCGACGCGACGTCTGAGTTGGCGGTGACACCAGTTGGTTCGCAGCTGTGGGCGGAAGCCTTGCCTCGCGACCTCCTCACCTCGCCGGACTTCACACGGCGCAACGTGCGGCGTCGCAGTCACCGCAGTGACTGCAAGAGCTGCGCGACACGATGGTTGCGCTTCAGGCACAGAGCAGAACGCCACCATTGCGCGCTGGCAGAGGGGGAATTGCGTGCTCGCCGACGACACTGCCGGCTGGGCGACTGCGTTGCCCGATAGCCGACTAGGCGGAGCGGCATCGACCGGTATTCTGTCGCGGAGACCGAGCAACGCTCCTGTGTATCGAGCTTGCGACCGCGTGACCTCATGCCGCGAGGCGTTATGATCCAGCGACTGGGTAGGGAAGACGGGTCGGGTCGGTATGCCGCACGGTGTCAGGATTGCGAGCCGGTCCGGTGGTATCGTCGGGCCTCGCACCGCTCTGCGAGTAGGGATGCGCGGGCTCCTTGGCTGCTCCTGCTTAGCAGGCTTGGTCGCTTAATAGGCGCATGGGCGACCTTCTCAACCTTCACCGCCGGAGCGGCAGCTGGCCAAGCCGGTGGGAACGCCTGCACGCAGACCTGCGTGAACCCACCACCAGCGATGAAGCTCACGAACTTCCCCACCGGGGTGACCACAACGCCGAGCGCCTCGCCGATCGTGTGGATCCAGGCGCCGTTCGCCGCCGACACAGTGTTCCTGAACGGCGTGATCCAGTCGTGGCCGCTGCATTTGAACCAGACCACCGGCTGGGATTCGGGCCAGAAGACGATCGCCTTCACGGTCGGGCGGAACACGTTGGCGATCGACGGTTGTAGCGGCCCAGGAAACGGGAACAAGGGCTCATGTGGCACACTCGGCAGGACCGTATACTACGACAATGTGCAGATCGGCCCAAAGAACCTTGTCGCCAGCGGCGGCGTGAACTATGACACGTCACAGGTCTTCACGATCACGAACTACGGAGCGTCGCCCGGTACCTTCACCCTCACGACCACGTGTAACGGGCTGTCGAGTTGCGTGAACAAGCTCGGCTCCTCCGTTATCATCAACGGCAACTCGTCCATCCCCGACACGGTCACCTTCACGACTGGCGCTCAGGGCAGTTCGGGGACGGTCGAGGTCAAGGTCGTTTACAGCAACCCCGCGGGGCTTGACTCGGCTACCGTGACGGTCAACGCTCAATGGCCCTCCCTGTTCACCCTGAACACTGCCTACACAAATCAGGAGGATCAGAACGGCGGCCGCTGTGCCAATGCCTGCTTCGCTGCGGTGGCCGCGCTGGCGACGGTACCCTACTACTCCAAGGATGTCCCCCGCAGTGTGGCGTTGGTCTATAACGGCGACCGGCTCGCTCCGCGACCGATTGTGATGGCCGATGTCACCGTCAACCCCGCCCCGTATACGATCACCGACCTCCTCCTCCAGGTACAGTTGAACAATGGGACGTGGGTGCGGTTTACCAACGGGCAGGACACGCTTCATTTCGCCCCCTCGGCCTTGGTGGCACATCCGGGGACGCCGTACCGCATCGCTGGGCAGTTCGATGACAGCGTGCTCGCCTATAGCAACGCTTCCGTACCGATGAAGATCGTTGTCACGGCCATCTTCGCTGACAACCAGGGCACATTCAGCGGCGTGCAGCAAATTGTCGACAGCACCCACTTTCTGTCGGTGAATCGCACGTGGACTGCGGGCTATCCGCGGGGCTGGACCGCGGCAGCGTACAGCAGATTGTACTACGAGCAGAGCGGTGCCGACACCTATATGGCGGCCGGTGAAGGTGATGGGAGCGTTCGGATTTACGGACCGATCAACAGCACCTGTGCATCGGGTGTGCGCTGTGTATGGAACCCTGTCTCACCAGGCGCGACTGACACGCTGGTGTGGAACAACCCCGCGAGTATCCTCGAGCGGCACTTCATTGACGGCAGCAAGTGGATCTACAACTTGAACCCGCCCGGGCCGATGATCCAGTTGCGGATCAGCCCGCTCGGTGACACGACCTACTTCGGATATCAGTCGGGGACGGTACTTCTGGATACGATCACGGATCCGTATCGCCTCCACAACGGGAAGCACACCTATACTCTCCTGAAGTACAACAGTGCCGGCGTGTTGGACTCGATTGTCGAGCCGGGGCCGTATCCGGGGAACGTGCCTGGCGCGGGACGGGTGACGACGTTGACTGTGAATAGCACCGACGGGACGCTGACTGCTTGGACGGACCCCGATGGGATCAGCACCCGATTCACGTACGACGTCGCGCATCGACTCACAGCCATGGTCAACCGTCGGGGTGACACGACCAAGTACGCCTACGCTCAGGACAGCTCCTGGAAGCTGGCCAGCGTCACCTCTCCCGCCATCCCGATTGACTCTGCCTCGACGGGCACCGCGACACTCCGATCGGCGGTCACCCTATCACGCGCGTGGCAGACGTCGGGCCTGGCGTATACTCCGACCAGCCAGACCTCTCAGTTCGCGCCCGTGCTGACGAGTGCGGCGACGGCCACGGTGACCGATCCTGAGCACCAAACGAGCACGTTTACTGCCGACCCATGGGGTCAGCCGCTCGTAACGGTCGATGCGTTGGGGGACACGACAACGGTGACCCGAGACGGGGCCGGGTATCCGCGCACGATTGCTTACCCGAACGGCGGCCACGACCAGTTCGTGTACACCAACGGGCTCCTAACCTTCAAGCAATCTGCCGGCGGCCAACCAGTCACCTACACGTACGGCCCGCTCAATCGACTGTCGACGATCACCGGTCCGCATCGTCCCACGGTGACCTACACGATCAATCCGACGACTGGCAGGATCAGCGTCAGGAAGATCAATAGTGATACCGCCACGGTGCGGTTGCGTTATGACGCGCTCCAGCGGGTCGATACCATCATCGACCGGGCGGGACACGCCACGTATTTCGCATACGACCCAGTCACGGGAAACCGGTCGAACGTCTCGGGGTCCTTCAGTGGACAGACCGTGGCGAAGCAGTTCGACGGTTACGGCCGCGATTCATTGGTGGTCACGGGTGCGAACCCCGCAGTGACCGTGTTGTACGATGTGCTGAATCGTCCTGTGAAGGTGTACGATGGCATCCACTCGGCGCCGACGACGACGTATTACGACGCGGTGAATGTGGATTCTGTGACGGACACGAAGGGGCAGACCTTCCGGACCGTGCACGACGCGGTCGGTCGGGTCTCGGCAAGCGTCGATCCGCGGGGTGATACGGCCAAGGTGACGTATACAGCCAACGGCTACCAGGCAACCGTGCGAAACCGGCGGGGCAACCTCCTCACGTTTCGGTACGATGCATTGGGGCGGCTCGTGGCCAAGCACGACCCAGTCGCGGGGGATTCTGCCACCTTTGCCTACTCGGTCAAGCCCAACGCTGTGGTGTCCGTGGCGGTCAACGCGCTCGAGACCGACAGCGCCTACGCCGACTCCACTGGGTGGACGGACTCGGTGAAGACGTTCATTGGGTTGACGAACAAGACCTACACTCAACACTACAAGCAGACGGATCGCCACCAGCTCGACTCGGTGTGGGTCACGGGGAGCCCGCTGACGTTCACCTGGGCGAACACGCGGTTTGCGTGGGACACGCTGACGGCAATGCGAGACAGCACGTTCATCAACGGAAACGGAATCCGGCATCACTACACGGTGGAGTACCTCCGCGATAGCACCATATTTCCTGGCGGAGTCGTCCGGATCGACTCGGTCGGCGCGATGGAGACGCACCAACGGACGGCAACCCGCTACTCCGTCCAGAGTCTTGACACTGCCTTCTTCCGGGCATACTCCTACGACGGGAGCGGTCGAGTCATCGAACAGGACCGGCACAACGCCGCGACCACATTCGTGCAGCAGTTCCAGTTCGACGGCCTCGGGGAGCTGACGTGGGACGGGATGTTCACGGCGAACACGGGCTGGGTCTGTCAGCCGAACAAGTCCTGCCGGCAGAACTCGGGGCTGACCGAGACCGACGGCGTTACGGTGAGCTATGACTCCGCCGGCAACATCCGACAGTCGGCCGATTCCCTGTTGGGGACAACGACGGCCCAGAATACGACGGGCAATCGGGACTCCACCTGGGGGACGATCGGCTATCTCTACGATGCCGACGGAAACCGCACGTCGCGCAGCGGGCAGGGCGGTACGGTCACCTACGCCTGGAGTGCGGACGGACGCCTGCTCTCGGTCACCGCTGGCTCGCACGTCCTGAGCTACGGGTACAACGCCACCGGGCAGCTCATCCGGCGAAGCATCAACGGGGCGGTCAGGGGCTACTTCCTCTGGGACCGGGGGAACCTCCGGGCTGAGCTCGACTCCACGGGGGCGAACCGCATCAACGAGTACGTGTACGCATTCACCCTGGATCACCCACTGGCGCGGATCACGGGGTCTGGTACCGGCACGATCCACTACTATCAGCAGGACGCCCTGGGCAATATCATGGGTCAGTTCAGCGGGACGACCTTGGAGCAGGATCTCCGCTACGGTCCGTGGGGCGGCCTGACGGCAGTGGGCACGACCACCGGTGACACGACGCGGCTTCGATGGAAGGGTTTGTACTGGGAGGGAGATTCGACGCAGCTCTACTACGTCCGGGCGCGTTGGTACGATCCGGTGAATCACCGCTTCGTCTCTGAGGATCCGCTCGGCGCGGGCGGAGGCGGACTCAACTTTTATACATTCGCTGGTGGCGATCCGGTGAATGGGAGCGATGCATCCGGGGCATTCATGGACGTAGGCGGCGGATGCGACCCGGGCAACGACGACTCTTGCCAGGGCGACGGCTCGGACGTGGGGACCGGCGGCGGCGGAGGGACCGACACCGGCGCAGAGCCTGCCGGGAGTTCGAATGGAGCCGATGCGAATTGCAATGCCGACGCTTCGCAGTGCGGCCCATCGACAGATACACCTAACGCTGGCGGAGCGGACGGCTCGGATGGCGGCGCGACATCGAATCCTTGCGGCGGAGATTTCAGCGATACAAACTGTAGCACGCTTCTTCAGGCGATAGGTAGGCTCTTGGTCTCACCGAATGCGCAATGCCAGCTCTTCGGCATCGACGCAGCCGCTAGGATCTCGTCCAACGCCAATCATCCCAGCGGACAGGATGGGCCGGCACCCCTGATTGCTTTTGAGACGGGCACGGGCGGAGCCTACGGCCGCTACTATCCGCCATACAACGGAAACTCTGGCAGGCTTGTTCTCTACAACAGGGCCTTTGTCAACATCAATGGCCCTCCGCCTTCCGTCGACAATGTCACCTTCGTTGTTGCGCATGAGGAAGGACACGTCTTCGGGGCGGTGGATGACGCCACCGCCAACGATCAGGCAAACCATTGTGTTCCAGGCGCTGACCCCAACGGGTATGATGCAAACGGCAACCCGATGTGAGTGACGCTGGCTGCCTTGGAGTTATGCTTCAGCTGGTGCGTTCACGTCACAGCCTAGAAGCGGAGGGCGGGTGGAACATCGTGCACGCGCGGTCAGGTCGCGGCTGATCGTCGGAAGTGTATTTCTCCTTGCGACGGGGTCGATCGCATCCGCGGTCGCCACGTCGCCGGTGCCGAGCAAAGTGCCCGACGGGGCCGATGCGGCGCCGGTGGCTGGTAGCTATGCGCTGCGCGTCTGCCGAGGCGGCCGATGCCGCACGGATCGTGACAGGGACGTACTCCGCGTGCTGTTCATCGATTTCGACCCGGCGTCCCAACGCAAGCCTGGTGGGCAGGAGGCACCGGATCCCGCCGGCGCCCCCCAACGGGCAAGCTCGGAGCTTCACGGCACCGGTTGCTTTGCCCTCATGCGCCAGGTCGGGAGCGCACCCACGTACGCGGGGTTGGGCGTCGCTGGTCACATGCACTGGTCGTATGACACCGCCTCGGGCCATCTGGAGTTCGATCCGGGTCGATCTCCGGACGCATGGTACGAGGTGCAGGCCACGTTCCGTCGGGGGACGATCAACGGGGTCGGCCGGTCCCACGGGGGCAATGAGGACGCGGACGAGTGGCCGGCCGACACCGTCGTCGGGCATCGCATCGGGACCTCGGACAGCGTGCCGTGCGTACGAACCTACCGTCGATGGGAGGATTCGGTGGCCTCGCCCCCGACAGACTCGTCTCGGCGACGACCACACTGACGCGACTCGCCATGCCTCCTGGGAGTACGGCGCTGCTTCGCACGCGATCGCGCGCGGCAGGCCAACTGCGCCTGGCCGTCGTCGTGCTGAGCTTACTGGCTGGTCCTGCAACCCTGCTGGCACAGAGCGATACAGGCGGTCAGGAGGTGCAGCGCGGCTATCCAGCAGTCGCTCGCGTGCTGCGGGCACCGCCCGAGTCGCTCGAGCAGTACGTGAGAACCGATTCCGAGCGGTACGCCGACCCACGGTTGGGCACGCTCTACCGCTTCACCAGAGCCGGCGCGCCCAGGCTCGACGTGTTCGTGTTCCCCTACGCGGACAGCGGCTTGGCACGCGAGCCGGATGGCAGCATGCGCGCAGCCAGGGAACTGTCGGACGCCTTCCAAGCCAGCCTCCCCATCCTCAAGCAGCGCGGCTACGTGGATGACTACCGATTCGCGTTTGCCGCGGACGATTCTGCTCGGGTCGGCAATGCCTGGCAGCGGGGCCGGGTGGTGGCCGTTGCCGTCAGGCGGCACGGCCAGGTCTATGTGTCGCTCTTCTATGTCTACGGCCTGTCGGATGAGATGCTGAAGGTCCGCGTCGACTTGCCGCTCGCCGGCTGGACCCAGAGCACTGCCCCGATGTGGGTTCGGCACCTGGTCGCGGCCATGTCCGGCGGTCGGTAGCCCGGGAGTCGCCGCGGAGCGTCCTGGGGACGCGCTGGTGGCCGCCTCGTGCACGCGATTGTGCACGCGATCGTGCACGGGACATCCGATGGGTTCACGCGAGATCCTCTGATAGGGCGTCACCCGTGAAGGTTGGTGGCACCAGGAGATTCCACTCGGCGACGAGTCGCACGGTCTCGCGGACATCGGGATCAAAGCGCGCGGGATGTGCGGGACCGGCGGCCCGCGGTCGGTCGAGGACCGCTGGGTCGACGTCGAGGACGTCGCGATGCCGATCGAGAAAGAAGCTGACGCGGGCCACCGTGCTCGGATGTCCGAGGCGCACCGCATACTGGGCGACGAGAGAGGCGTCGAGGCGTGCGAGTCCATCGAGTGAAGCCCACACTTCGTCGCGCCCGCCGGCCAGGTGAAGGCGGGCGAACACATCGACCACCGTGCGTTCGATGGGGGGCACTCGTCGGCGCGCACCCACAGTTCCCGGTCGACATGCTGATCGTCGCCTCCGCCCTCGAACACAGCCTCACTGTCGTGACGCGCAACGAGGCGCACATCCGCGTCGCGGGCGCGCCCGTCGTCAACCCCTTCCAGCGACGCTGACCGG
>Ga0209062_1002339_pt1 | contig 26006 bp, 19 predicted proteins | sample Coa_R2_2_FD_187158 | JGI IMG/M metagenome (GOLD analysis project Ga0209062, IMG submission 187158) | Surface soil microbial communities from Centralia Pennsylvania, which are recovering from an underground coalmine fire - Coalmine... | ecosystem: Environmental > Terrestrial > Soil > Unclassified... | reverse complement strand
GCTTGCCACAAGCACCCACCCAAACCCTATCTGGACGGCCTCCTAGCGCCGCGAGCACGCGCCGTTGCAGCCTCGGCACGCAGCCATATTGGCGCAGCTCCTGAAAAGCGCACGCCGGGCCCGTGCCTTTCTGGCGTGGCGGCTTCGCTCTCTAGCGGGACGGCTTGACTTCATTTTTATCTCAGGGATCGCCTAATGCAGGCTTGGTCGACCATTCTGGCGTCTACGTGGCAGCGCATCTTTGAGCATAACCTCTCCGCCCTTGCGGCGGCGGCCGCCTTCTACGCGATCCTCTCCATCTTTCCGGCGCTTACCGCCGTCGTATCGGTTTATGGCCTGATCGCTGATCCAAGCATGGTCGAACGGCAGGTAGCGATCATGCAGGGGCTCTTGCCCCCAGAAGCAGTTACGCTCATTGTCAACTGGCTCCAAGCCTTTGTCGCCGGTCCGCCGGCCCGGTTCGGCATCGGCCTCATCGTCAGTGTCCTTTTAGCGTTCTATAGCGCGTGGTCCGCCACGGGGATGCTGATGATCGCCGTCAACACCTGCTACGGCGAGAAGGAAAATCGCAGGTTCGTCCGGTTCAATCTGCATGCGGTAGCGCTCACGGCTGGGCTCGCGCTCTTCGGTGTCGCGGCGCTTGCCCTCCTCGCCTCGCTGCCCGCCGCCCTCGGCCTCCTGCCTCTCCCTGAAGCTTGGGCCGCCACGATCGCGCTGGTTCGCTGGCCCATTCTCGCCGCGATCGTGATCATCGAACTCGCCATCATCTATCACTACGCCCCGGACCGGGCGCAGCCGAAATGGCAGTGGGTCAGCTGGGGCGCCGTTGCAGCGACGGCGCTCTGGCTCTTGGGATCGGCGGCGTTCACGGTCTACCTGTCAAGGGTCGGGAGCTACGACAAGACTTACGGGTCGCTCGGCGCCGTCATCATCCTGTTGCTCTGGTTCTATTTGAGCGCCTACGTCACGTTGATAGGCGCGGAGCTCAATGCGGAGATCGAGCGTCAAGCGATGCGGAAGACATCAACAAGCGCCGCCGGAGTGACAAGCGGGCCCAAGAAGAGTTGAATCAGCGCGCAAGATGCCATGGCGCGCCGTCCGGGAGCAGAGCCGCAGCCAATGACCCGCGTAAGATGAGTGCACAGCAATCGCTTTGATCTTAGGCTCTCAGGCTGGCCAACAAGACAAGGCCGATAAGCAAAGCCGTCCACGTCAACTCGGTCTCATTGAGAGCGAGCCAAACTTGCCACCCGTGCTTCCAGCCTCTGGCATCGGCAGGTGCAATGCGGTCTGTCGGCTTGGGCGCCGGCTGGAGCGCAGCGACCACCCCCTGTCGGTTTCACGAGAACGCACGCAAAGCGGAATAGGCCACGATGAGGACGTCACCAGCTCATTTGCGGCGCATTCCAGCTCAGGGGGCGTGTGCAAGACACGGCTAGTCGGCACCGACCATAAGCCTTGGAACGATGGAGAGGGAGTACGCAAAAGGGCAAGCTGCGGCAGCAGGTGCCCTGAGATTGTGTTGTTTTGTCCGAGGCCACGCACGCGGCGCGATGAGGCCTAGATGCTTCGCTCTATCCCTGCGGCGATGCATTCGACACGCTGGGAGTGTGATTGAACGGGTTGAAGCCTGCGCGCGTTTTAATCTCCGATCATCCCATAGCGCGGTGTCCGATGGCCGAAAAGCCGGCTCCTCCCGCACGCCCCGAACGGCCTGATATCCGCATGAAGGCGAAGCCTGCAGCGGGGTCGACAACTGTAATCGTCTTTGCCGTCGCCGTCGCGGCGCTCTATTTCGGGCGCGAAGTCTTCGTTCCGTTGGCTCTCGCAATTCTCCTGAGCTTCGTGCTCGCGCCGCTGGTCCTCCTGCTGCGACGTCTGCATATTCCCCGCGTGCCGTCGGTAATCATTGCCGTCCTCATTGCCTTCATCGTGATCCTCGGGATTGGCACCCTCATCGGTTCCCAACTGGCGCAGCTAGCGGAGAACCTGCCGCAATATCAGACGACGATCGTGGAGAAGATTCAGTCGGCGCGAAGCGCGGCAGCAGGGAGCGGCATTGCCGGGCGCGCTTCCTCCATGCTCAAGGATCTCGGCAATGAGATTACCAGCGCACCCGAAAAGCCGAATCGGACTGGCGCGAAAGGAACTGCGGCCCCATCGGGAACAGCCCAGCAGCAAGCGCCGGTTCCCGTCGAAATCCACCAGCCTCCCCTGGCACCTCTTCAGCTTATCCAGAGTGTCGTCGGTCCGCTGTTGGCGCCGCTGGCGACGGCGGGCATCGTCATCATCTTTCTCCTGTTTATCCTGCTGCAACGGGAAGATCTCCGGGACCGCTTCATTCGGCTTGCCGGCGCGCGCGACCTTCAGCGAACGACCCGGGCGCTCGATGACGGCGTACATCGCCTGAGCCGCTACTTCCTCATGCAAAGCGCGATCAATGCGACCTTCGGCGTGGTGATCGGCATCGGGCTCTCCCTTATCGGCGTTCCGAACCCGGTGCTTTGGGGCGCCTTGGCGATGCTGCTGCGCTTCGTGCCTTATATTGGCGCGCCCATCGCCGCCATCTTTCCAGCCGCGCTGGCCATTGCCGTGGATCCCGGCTGGTCGATGCTTTTTTGGACGCTCGGTCTGTTCGCCGTCATCGAGCCTATCATGGGTCAGGTGGTCGAGCCGCTGCTCTATGGCCATAGCACCGGACTGTCCGCCGTCGCCGTTGTCGTCGCGGCCGTGTTCTGGACGTGGCTGTGGGGCCCTCTCGGCCTCGTGTTGTCGACCCCGCTCACCGTCTGCCTCGTCGTCCTCGGCCGCCACGTCGAGCATTTGCAGTTCCTCGACGTGCTTCTCGGCGACGAACCCGCCTTAACGCCGGAGGAGAGCTTCTATCAGCGCATGCTCGCAGGGGACCCCGATGAAGCGGCCCGCCAGGCGGAAGAATTCCTCAAAGAAAAGCCCTTATCGGCCTATTACGACGACGTTGCCATCAAGGGGCTGGCGTTGGCTCAATTCGATGTCAATCGCGGTGTGCTCGATCATGATAGCCGCGTACAAATCAAAGAAGCCATCCACGGCCTCATCGACGATCTGTCCGACCACGAGGACGAGTCGCCGGATCACGTTGGGGATGCAGCGGCGCCCCTTCCCACGGTAACGCAAGGGGAGCTCGGCCCGCTGTGGCACGAATCGGCTGCGATCTGCATCGCTGGTCGCGGATCCCTGGACGAGGCAGCGGCCGCGATGCTCGCGCAGCTTCTGGAGAAGCATGGGATTGGCGCCCGCGTCGTGCCAAGCCGTGCGGTGTCGGCCACAAACTTCTTGCACTTTGATGCTACCAACGCGCACTCTCCTACCTGGAGCCCGGCGGGTTCACCAGCGCTCGCTACCTTGCTCGCAGGCTTCGCCGCAAGCTGCCGCGGGCGAAAATTCTCCTTGGGTTGTGGACCATGAACCGGGCGGAGAGCGAGCGGCGCAATGCACCTTGCAGAGACCGGCGTCGATCTCGTGGTGACGTCGCTCGGCGAGGCTGTCGAGCGGGTCGTCGCGGAGGCAAGAGCGACAGCAGGCGCACCTGATCAGCCGCCGACATCCACGATCCCAGCCGCATCGGCCGCGGAGTAGAACGGTCAGCCTGCGAGAGTAGGGCGACTTTCCGGTTGCAAGCCCCGCGCACAGCGCGGGGCTTGCAGTGCCGGAATTAGGTTCTGGCGTACCAATCTGCTGATGTTCCATAGTAGTCATGGATCTGTTTGGTCCAGCCCGCGTCGGCCATATCGGGCGGGTTGTCTTGATCGAAGCTAGGTGCGTTCTTGAGACGATCCTCCGGGATGTCCACGACGTATCCCCCGAAGCGCGTGTCGTACTTGAGAATATTCCAGGGCAATGCAAAGAGCTTGCAGCCGATACCCATGACGCTGCCATACTTCAACACGGCATAGGCGACCTCGCCGGAAATCTTGTCGATCATGATCTCGGACACGTGGCCGAGATCCTCGCCCTTGGAGTTGTACACGGCGGTGCCTTCGACCTTGTCCGCAGAGATCAGTCTGTTCTTTTCGCCTGCTATTGCCATTGTGCGATCCTCTTCAGGTGCAATTGCGATGGCAACGCCGGGGAAGCGGACAACGCACCCAGTGACTATCTCAGGTTTGGCGGGACGGTCGCCGGGGAGAACTGCCAAGTGCCGCGTTGGCTCCATGGCGTCGGGGTGGCGGCGGCAAATGTCAGGGCCTGCGCAAGTCTTGATGCTCTCGGAGCTTCCGCTCCGCAGCGCAGCTTCGAAGTCGACTCCCGCCCCGAAAGCAGGTCAGCCAGCCGTCGACAGATATTTCGATTTCTCGGCGGTGAACGCCTCGCCGAGTTCTTTCGCCTGCTTATCGCTGAGGATCTTTCGTGCCTTCGGGAATATTTCCTCTTCTTCCTCCTTGATGTGATGTTCGAGGTTCTCGGTCACAACCGAGAGCTTCGCCTGCCATTGGTCGTCGCCCAAAGATAACTGGCTCATCTCGTGGAGCAGCGCGTCGACGACGTGATGCTCCTCATAGCCCTCCAAGGCGAGATCGTGGGCGGCCTTGCTGGACCTAAGAGTATCGTAGAACACCTTCTCCCCGGCCCGAGCGTGAGCCGTGACCATCTGCTTCAACTCATCGAAAAGCGCGCTCTTCGGCTTCGACGCACGGGCGGATTTTCCATCGAGCTCCTGCAAGAGGTGCTTCACGTCTCTATGGTCGTCCTTCAGGCGTTGATAAATCGACATGGGTCCTCCAAGGGCCCTTCCGGGCGAACGGCGTCAACGGCGCTCGAGTATGTGCCGGCATGGCTCAACATCGCTCCCGTCCAATGCGCCTCGGAACCTAAACATGGCGTTGGGAGCACCGTTCCGTGGGACATTCAGCCGCTCTGCTCAAGCACCCCGAAGATTGAGGAAAGCGCCGCCGGCCGGTCCTAGCGACCGCCGTCCGTGGGGACGAGCGGCCTTGCGTTTCGGAACGACAACACCAGGGGAGCGTTTCGTCACTACCGACGCGGCGGACAGCCCGCGGAGGGCTTATGCGCTTCCTCAAAATCCTCGCACTGGGTCTGGTCGGTTTGATCCTTTTCCTCGGGATGGCCGTCACTGCCGTGGCTGTGGGCGGCGCTCCGCTCATCGTGCACCTCATCGAAAACCAAGGTTCGGCGCTGGTCGGCCGAGACGTCCGTCTTGGACGGCTCGACATTTCCTGGGGGCGCCCAACTCGCATCGTTGCCGAGCGCATCACTGTCGCAAACGCCGCATGGGGCTCCAACCCAAATATGCTCGCCGTCGGCCGTCTGGACATGGCGATCGAGCCGGGCGCGTTGCTCCGGTTGAAATTCGTCGTCCCCCTCCTCACGCTCGAAGAGGGGTCGCTGCTCTTGGAAACATCCCCGGACGGCGAGCGAAATTGGGCACCCTTCGCCGCCGCGGTTGGCACCCCGCAACGCCAGACGCAAGTGCAGCGCCTTCTGATTCGCAATAGCACCTTCCGATATCACAACGGTCAGACGGGCGCCGAGACCAAGGTCGCGGCGGGCGAACTTCTGGCCGAAACGCTTGATGACATGAGCCCGATCAACGTCACGGCGAAGGGCACCTTCCAAGAAGATCGGTTTGCGTTCGCCGCTGCGGTTGGTGCCTTTGGGCAGTTGCAAAGCGCGTCCGAGCCCTATCCGGTCAAGCTCAAGGGTTCTCTTGGCGCGAACGACATCGCCCTTGACGGCACGATTGCTGATCCGCTGGCAACGCAAGGGCTGGATTTGCGTGTCGAAATGAACGGGCAGGACATCCAGGAGGTACTCGCGACGCTCGGCGTGCCTATTCCGAAGATGCCGATCTATCAGCTCAGCGGGCACGTACACCGCGACGGACAAAAGTGGTTGTTAGAGCAGGTGACCGGACGCGTCGGCGCAAGTCTTCTCGCCGGCAGAATCGTTGTGGATACCGGCCAGCATGTGCCATACATCCGCGCCGACCTGACCTCGAGCTTTCTCGATCTCGCGGACCTGCAGGGGCTCTATGGCGGTGAGCCGAACCGCCAGCCCGCGCCTCGAGATGAGAAGAGGCGATCGAGCGATCCCGCGGAGAAGAAGAACGCTCGTGTAATTCCCGACGTGCGGCTGCCGATTGGGAAGCTGCTCGGCTTTAATGCCGACTTTTCGCTCGATTCGTCCAATGTGAAGCCAACGGACGGGTTTCCCGTCGAGCATTTCACCCTGGGCATTTCTCTAAAGGATGGCGCACTTCGCCTCAAGCCGATCCGCGTCGCGATCGCGCGGGGAGAACTGCTCGGCGATGTGGAATACCGCTCGGCCGAGACGCCACCGCATTTTCGCGGCGACATTGAAGTGCATCACGTTGATATCGCCAAACTCTTCGTGGGCGCCACGGTCTCGAACAGCCTCAAACAGACCGCGGGCATTATCGGTGGGTTTGCAAAGCTGAGTTCCGCGGGAACGACACAACGGCAAATCCTCGCGCAACTTGACGGCGATGTCGGCATTTTCGTCCAAGGCGGGAGGCTGGGTCAGAAATTGGGCGGGGCGTTCGAGAGCAGCCTTGCCGAGGCGCTGGGGCTGATTTCCAAGAAGGATGAGTCACCGCATCCGGTCAACTGCCTGATCGGGCGCGTCAAAGTCGCGCGCGGCGTCGCTACCGCTGAGACGCTGCGACTGGACACTGCCGAGACGATTGTCGTTGGACGGGGGAACATAAACATTGGGGACGAAACGATATTCCTAGACTTTAGGCCTTATCCGAAACACGGCAGCACACGACGGATCGGGGTCCCATTCGCAATCCGCGGCACGTTCGCAGACCCGAGCGTGACTGCAGATAAGGTTGGTCTCATTGCGCGGCTTGGTGCGGCGATCGGAATCGGCGATGAGACGCCGCCGGACTCATTACTACAGCTTCTCGAGGCCGGCCTCGGGGAGAAGAACAGTTGCAGCAATGCTTTCTCGAAACGGGACTCGGCGGGTCAGGGCACGACTACGGCCCCCCACCGATCGAGATGACAGCCGGACCTCGACCGGCATGAGGAGGAAGGGGATGTCGGTGCAGCCATGGTCTTCAGCGATGCGCTGTCGGTCCCTGTCCAGAAAACTGGGCGTATCTGAACTGGCGACAACACCGCCACGGTAGGTGCGTTGCAAACCGAACTGAGCGCAAGGACGCTGAATTTGACCCCGAGATCCTGCGAATTCGCAGCGATCCCTTCAATCTAATTTCATCAAGCTGCGTGCCTTTCGCGTGCCCAAAACATTTTGATAAAGCATCGCGTTGAGCGGTAATTCATTGAAAATATTGGTGGGCCCGGCAGGATTCGAACCTGCGACAACACCGTTATGAGCGGCGCGTTCTAACCAACTGAACTACAGGCCCGATTACGTGTCGAGGAAGCTCCTGAGCTTGCGCGAGCGGCTCGGGTGCTTGAGCTTGCGCAAGGCCTTCGCCTCGATCTGGCGGATACGCTCGCGCGTCACCGAGAATTGCTGGCCGACTTCCTCGAGCGTGTGGTCGGTGTTCATGCCGATGCCGAAGCGCATGCGCAGCACGCGCTCCTCGCGCGGCGTGAGCGAGGCCAAGACGCGCGTCGTGGTCTCGCGCAGATTGGCCTGGATCGCCGCATCGAGCGGCAGGATCGCGTTCTTGTCCTCGATGAAATCGCCGAGATGGCTGTCCTCCTCGTCGCCGATCGGCGTCTCCAGGCTGATCGGCTCCTTGGCGATCTTCAAGACTTTGCGCACCTTCTCGAGCGGCATGCCGAGCTTTTCCGCGAGTTCCTCGGGCGTCGGCTCGCGGCCGATCTCGTGCAGCATCTGCCGCGAGGTGCGGACGAGCTTGTTGATCGTCTCGATCATGTGCACGGGAATGCGGATGGTGCGCGCCTGATCGGCGATCGAGCGGGTGATCGCCTGCCGGATCCACCATGTCGCATAGGTGGAGAATTTATAGCCGCGGCGATATTCGAATTTATCGACCGCCTTCATCAGGCCGATATTGCCTTCCTGAATGAGATCGAGGAATTGCAGGCCGCGATTGGTGTATTTCTTGGCGATGGAGATGACGAGGCGGAGATTGGCTTCGACCATCTCCTTCTTGGCGCGTCCCGCCTCGCGCTCGCCGCGCTGCACCGTCGCGACGATGCGGCGGAATTCGACCGGCGGGAGCCCGGCATGCTCGGAGATGACGCCGATCTCGCTGCGCAAGGCCTTGACCTCGGTGCCATGCTTGTTGACGAGCGAGCCCCATCCCTTGCCATGAAGCCGCTTCACGCGTGCCGCCCAATCGGGCGCCAATTCCTGGCCCATATGGTGATTGAGGAAATCCTGGCGCTTCACGCCCGAGGCCTCGGCCAAACGCAGCAACTTGCCTTCGGTGGCGACGAGACGGCGATTGAGGCCATAGAGCTGCTCGACGAGATGCTCGATGCGCGCATTGTTGAGCCGCACGCTCTTCATCGCCTCGACCATCTCGAGCTTGAGCTTGTCGTAGCGTTTCTCGGTCCCCTTGGGGAGCTCCGTTCCCTCCTGCAAGGCCGCCAATCTTTGGTCCTGCGCCTTGTGAAGCTTCTTGTAGAGCGCGGCGATGCCGTCGAGCGTCGCGAGCACGCTGGGCTTCAGCTCCGCCTCCATGGCAGCCAATGAGATGGAAGCCTCCTCGCCGTCGGGGTCCTCGCCTGGGGGTGCCGCCGCCTCGTCGGCCTCTTCGCTCTCGCTTTCCTCGGCCGCGGCGACGACCTCCTCTTCCTCGCCCTCTTCCGGCGCGAAGGCGCTGCCATAGGTCGCGTCGAGATCGATGATGTCGCGCAACAGAATCTTGCCCTCGTTGAGCGCGTCGCGCCAACTGATGAGGGCGCGCATGGTGAGCGGGCTCTCGCACAAGCCGCCGATCATCATCTCGCGGCCGGCCTCGATGCGCTTGGCAATCGCGATCTCGCCTTCGCGCGACAGGAGTTCGACCGAGCCCATCTCGCGCAGATACATGCGCACGGGATCATCGGTGCGGCCGATATCCTCGTCATCGAGATTGCCCGCGGCGCGCGTTTCGCCGTCGCCCTCCTCGTCGGCCGAGGCGGCTTCGTCGGTCTCTTCGCTCTCGACGACATTGATGCCAAGCTCGGAGAGCATCGTCATCGTGTCTTCGATCTGCTCGGAGGAAACCTGCTCGGCCGGGAGCGCGGCGTTGAGCTCGTCATAGGTGACGTAGCCGCGCTCCTTGCCCTTGGCGACCATCTTCTTGATCGATGCCGTGATGGTATCGAGAAGCGGCGCCTCCGCCGCTTCCTCGCGCGCCTCGGGGGCTTCCGCCGTATTCGCCGCCTTACTCGCCATCTTTGTCCCGCCCGTGATTTACGTCAGCCAAAGGTGCAAGAGGGCGCCACGCGACATTGCGCCGCGCGTCCCTCTCGATCGGCAATCCCTCCGTAGCTCTCCGCTTCGGCCTTTTGGCCTTTCAACGGATTCCCCCTCCCGTTGCGCCGTCATCCTCGCTCTTCTGTTCTAGCAACGGCTGCACTCTCGTCCAGGTCTCGTCCGTCATGTCCTCTGCGAGATCGCGTTCCGCTTCGACGATCTGCATCTTGAGTTGGGGTTGTTGAAACTGATCTCTGATATGGATCCACCCCATCCTCACCGCTTCGGCATCCGCATCGACCCGCGCGAATGCGGCGTGGGTCAAGACCTGTGGCGATAGAACCCCCTGCACTGTCCTGGCAAATCCATTCTCAGACAGGTGGAGCTTGAGCGTTTCAGCGTCAAGGTCCGGATTAAGGGCGTGGACTCTTAAGAGTTCGTTGCAGAGCTTGTCAAGGTCGGGGGCCGAGAGGTGAAGACCGGCCAAATCCTCCATAATTTCGTCGAGAAGGAAGGGATGATTGAGGAGGAGCGCCATCAGCACCTCCTGCTGCCGGCGGCTTTGCGGCACCGGGTTCGGCGGCGGCGATTCCGCAAGATCAAAGCCGCCCACCGGGCGACGCGACAGGGGGAAGCGCGCGCGGTGCCGAGGTCCGACCCGGCCCCGCCGCCCGCCGAAAGCCGCAAAGACCCGCTCGCGGAAATATTGGCGATAATGGTCCTGCACCGTCCGGTCGGCGATCATCCGGACCCGCGCATCGAGCCGCTTGTCGAGCGCGGCGCGGCGCTCCGGCGTATCGACGGGATGCGTCGTCTCGACCTCCCACAGGATCTCGGCGAGCGGCCGCGCGCGCTCCAGCACCTCGCGCATCGCCGCCGGCCCCTGCCGCAAAATCAAGGTGTCGGGATCCTCGCCCGCGGGCAACACGGCGAATCTGAGACTGTGGCCCGGCTTTAACATCGGCAAGGCGCGCTCCAGCGCACGTCCCGCCGCGCGCTGGCCGGCCGCGTCGCCATCGAAGCACAGCACCGGCTCGGGCGCGAGCCGCCAGAGCTCTTCGATCTGCATCTCGGTGAGCGCCGTGCCCAAGGGCGCGACCGCGGTGGCAAACCCGGCGCGATGCAGCGCGATCACGTCCATATAGCCTTCGGTCACGATCGCCGAGGGCTCCTTGGCGGCCGCCGCGCGCGCCAGCGCCCAGCCATAGAGCACGCGGCCTTTCTGGAAGAGCGGCGTGTCCGGCGAATTGAGATATTTGGGCTGCCCCTCGCCCAGCACCCTGCCACCGAAAGCGATGATGCGGCCGGCGCGGTCGCCGATCGGAAAGATGATGCGGTTGCGGAAATAATCGTAGCTCTCGGCCCTGTCCTCGCGCCGGCGCACCAGGCCCGCATCGATCAGCAGCTCTTCGGGAAAAATCTTGCCGAGCGCGCGCTTCAGCATGTCGCTCGCCTCTGGCGCGAAGCCGAGGCGAAAGCGCCGGATGGTCGCGAGATCGAGGCCGCGCCGTTCGAGATAAAGACGCGCGTCGCGGCCTCGGGGACCGTGCAGCGCTTCTTCGAAGAAAGCGCAAGCCGCCTCGACCGCGTCTTGCATCGTCGCCTGCCGCTCGGATGTCTCGCGCTCCTCGCGGCTCTGCTTCGGCACTTCGAGCCCGGCCTCGCGGGCGAGCGCCTGGACGGCATCGAGAAAACTCACATGGCCGGTCTGCATGGCGAAGGTGATGACATCGCCATGCGCGCCGCAGCCGAAGCAGTGATAGAAGCCCTTTTGCTCGACGACGTTGAAAGAGGGCGTCTTCTCCTTGTGGAAGGGACAGAGCCCGACATAGTCGCGGCCGCGCTTCGTCAGGCGAACATGCCGGCCGACGACCTCGGCAAGCGACACGCGCGCGCGCAACTCGTCGAGGAACCGGGGCGGAAAGGCCATAAGCTGTCAGCCTTGAGCTGTCAGCCCTCAGCTCTGGCGGCGCTGACGGCGGAGATGCCGAGTCTAACGCAGGCGCGGGATCTTAAGGAAGGGGCGGCACGACGCAGGCGCGCTATCCCAGCAACCGCTTCGCCGCCTGGCCGGCTTTCGCATTGTCGATCTGGCCGGCATAGCGCTCCTTGAGCGCCGCCATGACGCGGCCCATATCCTTGACGCCCGCAGCGCCCACCGCGGCGATCGCCTCCTTGACGGCGGCCTCGGTCTCGGCGTCCGAGAGCTGCTTCGGCAGGAACCGCTCGATGATGGCGATCTCGCCGCGCTCCTTTTCCGCGAGTTCGGCGCGCCCGCCTTGCTCGTAGAGCGTGATCGACTCGCGCCGCTGCTTCACCATTCCCTGGAGCATCTGCTGGATCTCGGCATCGCCGATCTCCGTCACCTTGCCCTTGGCGCGGATCTCGATGTCCTGCTCCTTGAGCTTGGCGAGGATGAGCCGCACCGTCGATACGGTGAGCTGGTCCTTTTCCTTCATCGCCGCGGTCAGCGCGTCCTTGAATCTCTGACGCAGCATGGATGCCTCCATTGAGTGGGTCGAGCGCAGCATAGCAAGTCTCTGTCAAAACACGAGCCGCGCGGCGATCGGGCTTGACGCGACGCGGCCCGACGGCTATCTCAGCCGCCAATTCCAATCGCAGTCTTGCCGCGCCGTCCTCTGCTTGAGGCGGCACGTTCTGGCGCGAGCGGCCCACCTGACAACATCGAGGTTCCCTGACCCCGCATGACCGACGCGCCGATGTCGCACGCGCCTCCGCGCCCGCCCGGCGCCAACGCCGCTTTAGTTCTGGCCGATGGCAGCGTCTTTTGGGGACGCGGCATCGGCGCTGCGGGAACGGCTATCGGCGAGGTCTGCTTCAACACCAGCATGACCGGCTATCAGGAGATCATGACCGATCCCTCCTATGCCGGCCAGATCATCACCTTCACCTTCCCGCATATCGGCAATGTCGGCGCCAATGCCGAGGATATCGAGACGACGACGCCGGCGGCGCGCGGTCTCGTGCTCCGCGCCGACATCACGCTGCCCTCGAATTACCGCGCGGCGCAGCATTTCGATCAATGGCTCAAATCGCACGGGCTCATCGGCATCGCCGGCATCGATACGCGCCGGCTCACGCGCCGCATCCGCGATCTCGGCGCGCCCAATGGCGCGCTGCACCGCGCCGGCGACGGCGCCATCGATATCCCAGCCCTCCGCGATCGCGCGCGCGAGTGGCCAGGGCTCGAAGGCATGGACCTCGCCAAAGAGGTCACCTGCCGCCAGACCTACGCCTGGGACGAGACCCCGTGGCAGGCGGGACAAGGTTATGGCCGCCTCGCCGCCTCGCGCTTTCACGTCGTCGCCGTCGATTACGGCGCCAAGCGCAACATCCTGCGCATGCTCGCCTCCCATGGCTGCCGCGTCACCGTGGTGCCCGCCATGGCCACAGCGGAAGAGATCTTGCGCCACAAGCCCGACGGCGTGTTTCTCTCGAACGGGCCGGGTGATCCCGCGGCCACCGGCACCTACGCCGTGCCGGCAATCCGCGACCTGCTCGCGACGGGGAAACCGCTCTTCGGCATCTGCCTCGGTCATCAGCTTCTGGCGCTGGCGCTTGGCGGCAAGACGAAGAAGATGGCGATCGGCCATCGCGGCGCCAATCATCCGGTGAAGGATCTCGCCACGGGCAAGGTCGAGATCACCAGTCAGAATCACGGCTTCTGCGTCCTGCCCGAGACGCTGCCGGCCAATGCCGAGGTCACGCATGTCTCGCTCTTCGACGGCAGCAATGAAGGGCTGCGATTGAAGGGCCGGCCCGTCTTCTCCGTGCAATACCATCCGGAGGCAAGCCCCGGCCCGCAGGATAGCCATTATCTCTTTGAGCGGTTCGTCGCGATGATGGCGCGGAAGTGATGCGACTAAGGCCTCCCGCATTCCCCTCCCCCATTGAGGGGGAGGGGCAGGGAGGGGGGTGGCGCCGCGGCGGCCGTGATGGCAGCATTCACGCATGGCATCGCCGATCGCACGAAAGTTGCGCAAGTCTCCGACCGACGCTGAGATACGCTTGTGGTCACGCCTCCGGCGCAAGCAGATTGAGGGCTTCCGCTTCCGCCGACAGCAGCCGATCGGACGGTACATCGTCGATTTCTTTTGTCCTGAAGCAAAGCTCATCATCGAGGTCGATGGCGGCCAGCATGCCGAACGGCAAGCGGAGGACGCTGCGCGCACGATTGGCTTGAGGCCCATGGTTACCGTGTCTTGCGATTTTGGAACAACGATGTGCTCGCGAATACCGAAGGTGTCCTGCTCGCAATTTTCGATGCGCTGCGAAGCTGACCCCCCTCCCCTTTCCTCCCCCTCAAGGGGGGAGGGAGATTCTCTCAAGCCCATTCCATTCTGCCATGCCCAAGCGCACTGACATTCGCAGCATCCTGATCATCGGCGCCGGGCCGATCGTCATCGGGCAAGCCTGCGAGTTCGATTATTCCGGCGCGCAAGCCTGCAAGGCGCTGCGCGAGGAAGGCTATCGCGTCGTGCTCGTCAATTCGAACCCGGCGACGATCATGACCGACCCGGGATTGGCGGATGCGACTTATATCGAGCCGATTACGCCGGAATTCGTCGAGCGCATCATCGAGAAGGAGCGGCCCGATGCGCTCTTGCCGACGATGGGCGGGCAGACCGCGCTCAATATCGCGATGGCGCTGGTGCGCAGCGGCGCGCTGGAGCGCTGGGGCGTCGAGCTCATCGGCGCCAAGGAAGCGGCGATCGTCAAGGCCGAAGACCGGCAATTGTTCCGCGAGGCGATGGACCGCATCGGCCTCGCCTCGCCCAGGAGCCGTCTCGTCCGCTCGCTCGACGAGGCGATCGAGGCGCTCGCGGCGATCGGGCTCCCCGCGATCATCCGTCCCTCCTTCACCTTGGGCGGCACCGGCGGCGGCATCGCCTACAACAACGCGGAGTTCGAGGAGATCGTGCGCGGCGGCTTGCGCGCGTCCCCCACCCATGAGGTGCTGATCGAGGAATCGGTGCTGGGGTGGAAGGAATACGAGATGGAGGTCGTGCGTGATCGCGCCGACAATTGCATCATCGTCTGCTCGATCGAGAATATCGACCCGATGGGCGTCCATACCGGCGACAGCGTCACCGTCGCGCCGGCGCTCACGCTCACCGACAAGGAATATCAGATCATGCGCAACGCCTCGATCGCGGTGTTGCGCGAGATCGGCGTCGATACCGGCGGCTCCAATGTGCAATTCGCGGTGAACCCGGCCGATGGGCGGCTCGTCATCATCGAGATGAATCCGCGCGTCTCGCGCTCCTCGGCCCTGGCCTCGAAGGCGACCGGCTTCCCCATCGCCAAGATCGCGGCCAAGCTCGCCGTCGGCTATACGCTCGACGAGCTCACCAACGAGATCACGCGGGTGACCCCGGCCTCCTTCGAGCCGACGATCGATTACGTCGTCACCAAGATGCCGCGCTTCACCTTCGAGAAGTTCCCGGGCGCCGAGCCGCTGCTCTCGACTTCGATGAAGTCGGTGGGCGAGGCCATGTCGATCGGCCGGTGCTTTGCCGAATCCGTGCAGAAGGCCCTGCGCTCGACGGAAACGGGATTGACCGGCTTCAACGAGGTCGAGATTCCCGGTGCGGCAAGCGGCGACAAGAATGCGATCCGCGCGGCGCTCGCGCTGCCCACGCCCGACCGCCTTCTGGTGATCGCGCAAGCCTATCGCTTGGGCCTCACCACCGACGAGATCCATCACGCCTGCAAATACGATCCCTGGTTCCTCGAGGAGGTGCGCGCCATCGTCGCCGCGGAAGCGGCGGTCCGCGCCGATGGCCTGCCGAGCGATGCGGCAGGTCTTCTCCGCCTCAAGAAGCTCGGCTTCTCCGATGCGCGGCTTGCCGAGCTCGCCGGCTTGAGCGAGAGCGATGTCGCCCGATGGCGGGCGCGGCACGCGATTCATCCCGTCTATAAGCGCATCGATACCTGCGCCGCCGAGTTCCCGTCGCTCACGCCTTATATGTATTCGACCTATGAAGGCGACGGCTCCCGCGCGCCCGAATGCGAGGCCGAGCCGAGCGACCGGCGCAAGGTCATCATCCTCGGCGGTGGTCCCAATCGCATCGGCCAAGGCATCGAATTCGATTATTGCTGCGTCCATGCCGCCTACAGCCTCAAGGAGGCCGGCATCGAGACGATCATGGTCAATTGCAACCCCGAGACCGTCTCGACCGATTACGACACCTCCGACCGCCTTTATTTTGAGCCGCTGACCGCGGAGGATGTGATCGAGCTGGTGCGCGTTGAAGAGCGGCGCGGCGAGGTCCTGGGCGTGATCGTCCAGCTTGGCGGGCAGACGCCCTTGAAGCTCGCCGCCGCACTCGAAGCGGCGAAGATCCCGATCCTCGGCACCTCGCCCGATGCGATCGATCTCGCCGAGGACCGCCAGCGCTTCCAGGAGCTGCTCCATCGCCTGGGGCTGAGACAGCCCGAGAACGGCACCGCCACCTCCGCCGAGGAGGCCGAGCTCATTGCTGCGCGCATCGGCTATCCCGTCGTCATCCGCCCCTCCTATGTCCTGGGCGGACGCGCCATGGAGATCGTCCACGAGCCCGCCGGCATCGCGCGCTATATGAAGAACGCGGTCAAGGTCTCCGGCAAGAATCCCGTGCTCATCGACCGCTATCTGCAAGAGGCGATCGAGGTCGATGTCGATGCGCTCGCTGATGGCGAGGACGTGGCGATCGCCGGCATCATGGAGCATATCGAGGAGGCCGGCATTCACTCGGGCGACAGCGCCTGCTCGCTGCCGCCCTACTCGCTGCCGCCCAATGTCATCGCCGATATCGAGCGGCAGACGACGGCGCTCGCCAAGGCGCTGGGCGTCGTCGGCCTCATGAATGTGCAATTCGCCGTCAAGGATGAGACCGTTTACATCCTCGAAGTCAATCCGCGCGCCTCGCGCACCGTCCCCTTCGTCGCCAAGGCGACTGGCGTGCCGATCGCCAAGATCGCCGCGTGTGTGATGGCGGGCGAGCGGCTCGCGGGCTTTTCGTTGGAGCGCGGGCTGAGCCCGCATGTTGCGGTCAAGGAAGCGGTCTTCCCCTTCGCGCGCTTCCCCGGCGTCGATCTCATCCTCGGACCCGAGATGAAATCGACCGGCGAGGTGATGGGGCTCGATGCCGATTTCGGCCGCGCCTTCGCCAAGTCGCAACTCGGCAGCGGGATCGATCTACCGCAAGAGGGCGCGGTCTTCGTCTCGGTGCGCGACCACGACAAGCCGGCGATGATCGAGCCCTGCCGGCGCCTCGTCGAGCTGGGGTTCACGCTCGTCGCCACGGGCGGCACCGCCGCCTTCCTGCGCCGGGCGGGCTTGTCGGTCGAGATCGTCAACAAGGTGCTCGAGGGACGCCCGCATATCGTCGACCGCATCCTCTCGGGCGGCGTCCAGCTCATCTTCAATACGACCGAGGGCGCCCAGGCCATCGCCGACAGTTTCAGTCTGCGCCGCAGCGCGCTGAGCCACGGGATTCCCTATTACACCACCGTCGCCGGCGCCCGCGCCGCCGTCCAGGCGATTTCGGCCCTTCGGTTCGGCAGCCTTGAAGTCGCCTCTCTCCAATCCTATTTTGAGGGGTCGTTCTAGCCGCCCCCCGGCCGATGGGCTGGGAGAGGGTGTTATTGTCACTCTGGAATGCCTCTAGTCTGGGGGTATGAAGTTTCCTCTCATGACGACCAAGATCCCGATGACTGCGACCGGGTACAACCGGCTGCAAGAAGAGCTGAAGCGGCTCAAGACGGTGGACCGGCCGGCCATCATCCGTGCCATCGCCGAGGCGCGGGACCATGGCGACCTCTCGGAGAATGCGGAGTATCACGCCGCGCGCGAACGCCAGGGCTTCATCGAGGGCCGTGTCCTCGAACTCGAAGACAAGATCGCGCGCGCCGAGGTCATCGACGTCTCGAAACTTTCGGGCAAGGTGGTTAAGTTCGGCGCAACCGTCACGCTCGCCGATGAAGAGACCGAGGAGAAGGTCGTCTATCAGATCGTCGGCGAGGACGAGGCCGATATCAGCCAGCGGCGGCTTTCCGTCACCTCGCCCTTGGCGCGCGCGCTCATCGGCAAGGGGATCGGCGAGAGCGTCGAGGTGACGACGCCGCGCGGCGCCCGCGCCTATGAGGTAGTCAAGGTCGCCTTCCGCTGAGCGATCAGCGCCGGCAATTCACGCATATCCGCGAAGACGAGATCGGCGCCGGCCGCGGCGAGGCGCGCGCCATGGCCGTCGCGGCAATGGCTCCCGCCGGTGAAGCCGAAGACCGTCATGCCCGCCGCTTTGGCGCCGATAATGCCCGGCGCACTGTCTTCGATGACGAGGCAACGGGCCGGCGCATGGCCCATCTGGGCCGCGGCATGAAGGTAGATGTCGGGTGCGGGCTTGCCGCGCGCCACCATGGCGGTGCTGAAGACCGCACCGCCGAACCAAGCCGCAAGCCCCGTGAGCCCGAGCGTGTGCGCCAGGCGCTCCGGGCGGCTGCTCGAGGCCACGCATTTGCTCAGGGGCAACGTCGCCAACACTCGCTCGACCCCGGCCATCGCCCGCAAGTCGCGCGCAAAAGCGCTCGCCACGCGGAGGGCCGCATCGGCGGTGAATTCCGCCGGCAGCGCCCGGCCCAATTCGCGCTCGAGCTCGGCCCGCGCATCCCTGTGCGCCCGCCCGATGCAGCATTCCATGTAGCGGTCGAGCGTGATGACACAGCCGAGCGCCGCCAACGCCTCGACCTCGACGCGGCAGGCGATCATCTCGCTGTCGATGAGCACGCCATCGCAGTCGAAGATGACGAGATCGAAGGGCGCCTCAATCCTTGGCATCGACGTCGATGGGGACGCCGGGATCGTATTTGGAGGCGCGGATGGCGAGCGCCGAGCGCACATGCGCGACATTGGGTGCGGCGGTGAGCTGGGTCGTCAGGAAGCGCTGATAGCTATCCCAATCGGTCGCGACGATCTTCAGGAGGAAGTCGGTCTCGCCCGCGAGCATATGGACCTCGCGCACTTCCGGCCATTTGAGCGCCAGCGTCTCGAACGCCTTGAGATCGGGCTCGGCCTGGCTCGACAGCCCGACCTGCGCAAAGACCGTGACGCCGAAGCCCAGCGCTTCGGGATTGACATCGGCGTGATAGCCGCGGATGAAGCCCGCCTCCTCCAACGCCCGCACGCGGCGCAGACAGGGCGGCGCGGAGATGCCGGCACGCCGCGCGAGCTCGACATTGGTCATGCGGCCATTCGCCTGGAGGTCGCGCAGAATGCGTCGGTCAATCTTGTCGAGCTTGATTCGGCGCATCGCGATATCTCTGATTGGTGCGTTTGCGGGCGTGGGGTTGTCACCTGGCGCAACGCCGAGGTGCGGTGCCATCCTATTCAAAGGTAATAATATTGCAAGATGGCGCCGGGCGAGCAACACGCTTGCCAAGCCTTGAGCGGCAGGATTACACCGCGGCCCGAGGCAGATCGCAGGTGACGCATGGCGCTGGCCGCCCCTACCGTCTGGGTGGTGCATGACGGAAAGGTCGGGATGGCCAACCAGGTGATCGGCTTGGCCGAGGCGGTGGGTTTCGGCTTCGCCGAAAAGCGGCTCGTCATCCGCGCCCCGTGGCGGCATCTGGCGCCGCAGCTCTGGCTTCAGCCGCTCGCGGCGCTGAGCCCCGAAGGCGACCGGCTCGCCCCGCCCTGGCCCGATCTGCTGATCGCCTGCGGAAGGCTCGCCACAGCGCCGGCGCTTGCCGCCAAGCGCGCGAGCGGTGGGCGCATTTTCTGGGTCCAGGTGCAGGATCCCCGCTATGCCCGGGGCGTGGTCGATCTCATGGTGGTACCCGATCACGATCCCGCGCGCGGCGCCAATGTCTTTCGCACCCGCGGCGCGGTCCACCGCGTGACGCCGCAGCAGCTCGCCGAAGGCGCGCGGCGTCTGGCACCACGCCTCGCCCATCTTCCGCATCCCCTGGTGGCGGTGCTGATCGGCGGCAACAACAAGGTCTACCGCCTCGACGAGACGCGCTTCGCCGCGCTCGCCGACCAGCTCGCCGCTTTGGCGCGCCAAGGCTTCGGCATCGCCGTGACGCCGTCGCGCCGCACCGGCGAGGCCTTCGAAAAGCTGCTGCGCGAGCGGCTTCGGGGGCTTCCCGCCTTCATCTGGGACGGCAGCGGCGACAATCCCTATTTCGGTCTCCTCGGCCTTGCCGATGCCGTGGTGGTGACGGCGGACTCGGTGTCGATGGTGAGCGAGGCGGCGGCAACGGGAAAGCCCGTCCATGTCGTCGATCTCGATGGCGGCTCGGCGAAATTCGCGCGCTTTCACCGGTCGATGCGCGAGGCCGGCATCACTCGTCCCTTCACCGGCGCGATCGAGAGCTGGCGCTACGCGCCGCTCGACGACACGGCGCGCGCCGCCGCCGAAATCCGCCGGCGCTTGACGGCGCGGCTCGCCGAGGTCGCGTGATCCCGCTCCGGCCGCTTCTCGCCTTCGCCGCGGCGCTCCTGCTCGCCGCGGCGCTGTTCCTGCTCTTCCCCGGGATCGATCTCTGGGCGAGCGCGCTCTTCTACCGTCCGGCGGACGGCTTCTTTCTCGGCCATCTCTGGCCGCTGCGCGCCATCTATGCCGCGGTCCCGCTCTTGACCGACGCCGTCGTCATCGCCGTGCCGGTCCTTTTTCTTCTCTCGCTGCTGCGCGGCCGGACCATCTGGGGCCTCGACCGCAAGATCGCGGCCTTTCTGCTGATCTCGCTCGCGCTCGGCCCCGGCATCCTCGTCAATACGATTTTCAAGGATCATTGGGGCCGCGCGCGGCCGGCGCAGATCAGTGAATTCGGCGGGACACACACCTTCACCCCGGCGCCGCTGCCGGCGCATGAATGCGGCCGCAACTGCTCCTTCCCCGCGGGCCATCCCGCGATGGGCTTCTATCTCCTCTCCTTCGCGCTCCTCATTCCCGATGCGCGGCGCCGCCGCATCGGCGAAGGCGCGGCGATCGCGGCGGGCGCGGCGATCGGCGTCGTGCGCATGGCGCAAGGCGGGCATTTTCTCTCCGATGTCGTCTTTTCCGGCATCATCGTTTGCGCGACGAGCTGGCTCCTCTATCGCTGGATCGTCGTGGCGGACGGGCTCGGCGCGCTCTTCCGCGACGCACGGCCGCCGCCTTGGCTCATTCGGCTCCTTCTCGGCACGATCATCGCGGCATTGCTATCGATCGCCTTCATCGACCGGCCGGTGGCGCGCTTCTTCCACGACGGCAATCCCGAAGTGCACGACGCTTTCGCCGCCATCACCCAGCTTGGCCTCGCCGAAGGCTATCTTGTCGTCAGCGGCGTGCTTTTCATCGGATTGCGGATCAGCGCGCGGATCACGGAGAGCGAGGCTTTGGCGCGCCGCTTTCGCCTCTACGCCCACCGCGCGCTCTTCATCTTTCTGGTGGCGGCGCTTTCCGGCATCGCCGCCGACATCCTCAAGGTGATCCTCGGCCGCGCCCGGCCGAAGCTCTTCTTCAACGACGGCATCTATGGCTTCTTCTGGGGCGCGTCGCATTCGGATCACTGGTCGATGCCTTCGGGCCACGCGACGACGATCACGGCGCTCGCCTTTGCCTTCTACCTGCTCTGGCCGCGCGGCCTCCCCGCCTACATCGTCATCGCGCTCCTCGTCGCGATGAGCCGCGTCATCATCGGCGCGCATTATCCGAGCGATGTCTTCTGCGGCGTCGTGCTGGGCGGGATCACCACCTGGGCGATCGCGGCGCGATTCGCGCGAGCCGGCATCATGCTCTCGGGGCATCTCGCGCGGCCGCCGCTTCCCGAAGCGACGCTCCGCTCGCTCAGCGATAGCCCTTGAAGCCTTTGAGCCAGTAAGCCTGATAGGTCTTCGTGTCGCCGCCGCCGATCGGGATGGTGATGTGGTCGATCGCGGTCACGCCTTGGAAACGATCGATGATCCGCTGGACATTGTCGGGCTCGCGGCTGATCAGCAGGAAATCGGCGCCCACATAGCGCCCGGGATCGGCGGTGAGGTCGAACTCGTCATGGATGCCGCCCCCGCCATTCCATTTGAGTGCGTTGAAGGGATGCGGGAAGACGTAATAGACGAGCGCCGCCATGAGCTCGCGGTCATCCGCCATGAGCACGGTGCCGGGATGCGTGAGCAGCATCGTGCTGACGGTGCGCCCCAAGATGTGCCAGCCGCGCAGGCGGTGGAGCGGATCGTATTTCGCCGGGAGCTGGACGCCGAAGGCCACCGCCGCGTCATGGAGGCCGAAGGCCACGCCGGCGATCGCGATGTTGAGGAGGATCGACGCCCTGAGGAGGATCGCGCGTCCATGGCCCAAGAGCCAGGCCACGACCAGCACCGTCGCCGAGACGAAGGTCGGCGCCGACCAGTTGGGCTGCGCGCGGGAGAGAAAGCTCACCACCAGCATCATCGCGAGCGTCGGCAGCGCAAATGTGGCGAGCAGCGCCGCGCGCCGGTCGGCGAAGCTGCGCCGCGCCAGGATGGTCACGAGGATCAGCGTGGCGAAAAAGATCGGCCCGAACACCGCGAATTGCGAGCCGAAGAATTCGAGGAAATGGTTGGGATGGAAAAGCGGGCCGCCGAGATCGGCATTGTCGCGGGTGTGGCGATAGCTGACGAAGCCGTTGAGCGCGTTCCAGAAGAAATTCGGCGAATAGATCAGCAGCGCCAAGCCCGCCGATGCGAGGAAGCGCCGGAGATGCCGCCGCTCGTCGCGGAAGATGAGGAAAAAGAACAGCGCCGAGAGGAGCCAATAGGCCATCGCATATTTCGCGAGGAGGCCGACGCCCGCGGCGATCCCTGCCGCGATCCACCAGCGCCACCCCTCCTCCTCGCGCGCGCGAATGAAGGCATAGAGCGCCGCCGCCCAGCAGAAGAGCAAGGGGGCATCGGTCGACATGATCGCCGAGGAGGCGGAGATGCCGGGCAGCGTCGCATAGGCGATCGCCGACCACATTGCGGCGCGCGAGTCGTAGAGGCGCAGTGCCAACGCAAAGACGACGAGGCTCGTGCCGAAATGGAGAAGCGGTGCCGCAAGCCGCACCGCCATCTCGTCCTCGCCGAAAAGCGCGGTGGTGAGCGCGATGAGCCAGGCGACGATCGGCGGCTTCGAGTAATACCCCAACGCCGGATGCCGCGACCAGATCCAATACTGCGCTTCATCGGGATAGAGATCGGTATGCCCGATCGCGAGCCAGACGAGGCGCGCCACGGTGGCGGCAAAGACGGCCCAGAGCGCGAGGCGCCAATGGTGCTCTTCCGCGGCGGTCTTTACCCGGGTGACGCTATGGTTCTCAACGATCATTAGCCGCAACAGTACTGGCGTGTCCCGCTTCCCGCCAGATGTGCATAGGCCCGACCCAAGACCGATTCCCGGTGCTTGGCTTCGGACCTATTGATTTTCACGGAAGTCGGTAAGCTGCAAGACGATGGTGCGTCCCCTCACCATGAGGAGCCGCCGATAAGGGCAGCCCCGGTTTGGCCTCATCCTGAGGAGCGGTCCGCAGGACCGCGTCTCGAAGGACGCACCCTGTCAATCCAGCATTCGTGTCACCCAACTTCCGTGCAGATCAATAGACGAAGGATATGCGTGATCTTCGTCACCAAGAGAATGGTTCATTTGGCAACGATAGGCCCCTTGTACGTTTTCAGGAAATTTTCCCACCGGCCGATCGTGTCCGAATAAGCTTCTTCCTTAACACGGCAATGCTCGCTTCTGTAGTCTTCTGTTCGAGAATTCAGGTACATTATCCAGTCATATTGTTCGCGATACGAGGCAAGAGCTGCGCCCCTCTCTTGCTCTGGCGCACGTCGAAGAAAATCCTGCCATTCGCTTTCGAGCCCGCGCCCGTATTGATAACCGCACATCGTTGCAAAACCCATGTAAGTTCCGGTGGCTCCGCCGATGTCCGCGCCGGTCATGACCTTCGCTTGATAGCTTATCGCCGACACCACCATCGCCAACGCGATCATTCCGCCGGTCCCGATCATCGACTACTCCGCTCGTTGTGAAGGCAACCGAATCTATCCTTTCGGAGTGTTCCGCCCGTGAACAGATTGCGCCGCATCCACACCCTAGCAATCCCCGCCCCCGCTTGCTAAGTCATCGCTTGTCGTTTGATTGGCGAAGCATTTGGCCATGCAGCTGCGGATCGAGACTTTTTCCAACAGAAGCGGCGGGAATGCGTTTTTCAAGGCGGTGACGCATCCCTTGGCGGCGCGCGCCATGCCGGCGCTGTTGCGGCGGCTCGGCGAGGGCAAGGTCGCGGTCTATGATCCCGAAGGCTGCGTCGAGGGGCTCTCCGATCTCTATGATCTCTCGCAGATCACGCTTGCCGGCTGCTTCGTTCAGGATGTAACGCTGGTGGGGAAGCCGGTGCTGGGCCGCGCGGCGCAGCCGGTGACGGAGCTCAGCGATTCAGGCGCGAAAATCGTGTTCGTCGCCGCTTTCGAGGCCGAGCGTGCGATCGATCATATCCGCCATCTCCTGCCCCAGGGCGCGGCGGTCGTGAGCCTCGATGCGATCCGGCTGCCTCAGTCGCTCCTTTCCAACAAGCGCCGCTATCTCGACCCGCTCAATTTCGCCACCAACTTCGTCTTCTTCCGCGATGCCGACGGCCTCCACACGCGGCTCGTCACGGCGAATTACTGGGCGGGCTATGGCGCGCGCGAGGTGGCGCTGTGGCTGCTGCTCTATGACGCGCGCGGCGAGGTCATCGCCGAATGGCGCGAGGAGGTGGCGCCGGGATTGGCGTCGATCACGCTCGACAGCCGCGCGATCCGCGCGCGCTTCGGCCTGCCGGAATTCACGGGGCAGCTCTTCCTTCACGCGGTGGGCGCCGTCGGCCATGACGTCGTCAAATACGCGCTCGACATCTTCGGCGATGACGAGCGCGCCTGCTTCTCCTGCACGCATGACGCCAATTCCTGGCCCGCCGATTTCTATGCCGGGCTTCCCGCGCCCGATCTGGGCGAGAGCGTGACGCTCTGGGTGCAGAACAGCCAGCCTTGCGCCATCCCGCCCGGCTCGGTCGGGCTCAATCTCATGGGCGACGGGGCGCGGCAGGTGATCGACTGCGCGATTGCGCCTTTTGCCACTTATGCGCTCGACGTGGCGGCGCTGCTGCCTGAAGCGCGCTGGCCGCAGCAGATCGAGATCGCCGCCGGCAAATATGTGGTGCGCCCACGCTATGAGGTGACGCGGCGCGAGGAGAGCGGTGCCGAGCGGCGCCGCATCGCCCATGTCAATGTCGAGCGCACCGATCTGAAACCCGACCCCAAGCTCGCCGAACTCGGTAATCTCCTGGGCAAGGGGTATTTGCTGCCGGCGCCGGTCCTGCCGCGCCAGACCTGGCGCTCCTTCGCGCTGCCGACGCCGATGGCGACGACGCAGGAGACTCTCCCGATCGGGCTCGTTCTCTATGACGGCGCGGGGCGCGAGGCGGCGCGTCATCCCCTGGGATCATTGGCGCGCCGCCAATCGGTCGCGGTCGATCTCGACACCGTCATCAACGGCGCCGATCTCGCCGGCGGCTATGGCCATATGGAGCTCGTCTATGATTTCGCCAGCGGGCGCGAGGCCGATGGCTGGCTGCACGGCCTCTTCCGCTACGAGCACCGCGCCAGCGGGCACACGGCGGAGACGAGCTTCGGCACGCATATCTTCAACACCGTGCTGACCTATAAGAGCGAGCCGCAATCCTATGCGGGACGGCCGCCGGGCCTCTCGACCCGCCTCTTCCTGCGACTCGGCGACGCACCACATGACACGCTCTGCCACCTTATCTATCCTTCCTCGACGCCATGGCACGCCAGAAGTGCAACGGACATCATCCTCTATGATCGCATGGGTCATGAGATCGCCCGCGAGCGGGTTGCGATCCCCTGCTCCGGCTCGCTCTTCTGGCGCTATCACGAAGTGTTCAACGAGGCTGCCCGCGAACGCGCCGGCATCGGCGCCTACATCATTATTCGCGACGTGACCTGTCGGCTTTTCGGCTATCATGGGCTTCTCGCCGAAAGCGGGGCGTTCAGCCTCGATCACATGTTCGGATTCTAGTTTTTCAGCCATGCGCTTGATCGCTCCCGTCCTCGCCCCCCATCGCCACCACGACAAATGACCCAGCGCCATCACACGAAATTCATGATCATCGGCTCGGGGCCCGCCGGCTATACCGCCGCGATCTATGCCGCCCGCGCCAATCTGCAGCCGATCCTGGTGCAGGGCATGCAGCCGGGCGGGCAGCTCACCATCACCACCGATGTCGAGAATTACCCGGGCTTCGGCGAGGTGATCCAGGGGCCTTGGCTCATGGAGCAGATGCAGCGTCAGGCCGAGCATGTGGGCACGCGCATCATCTCCGATCTCATCGTCAAGGCGGATCTCTCGAAGCGGCCCTTCACCTGCACCGGCGATAGCGGCGACATCTACATTGCCGACACGCTCGCCATCTGCACCGGCGCGCAGGCGCGCTGGCTCGGCATTCCGAGCGAAGAGACATTTCGCGGCTTCGGCGTCTCCGCCTGCGCCACCTGCGACGGCTTCTTCTTCCGCGGCAAGGAGGTGGTGGTGATCGGCGGCGGGAATACCGCGGTCGAAGAGGCGATCTATCTG
>Ga0209062_1002338_pt1 | contig 26007 bp, 23 predicted proteins | sample Coa_R2_2_FD_187158 | JGI IMG/M metagenome (GOLD analysis project Ga0209062, IMG submission 187158) | Surface soil microbial communities from Centralia Pennsylvania, which are recovering from an underground coalmine fire - Coalmine... | ecosystem: Environmental > Terrestrial > Soil > Unclassified... | reverse complement strand
CAGCTCCTGCAGGGTCGCGTCCACGTCGCGCAGGGGCGGCACGACCGCCCAGCGTATCTTCCCGTTGGCGCGGTCCGCGACGTCGGCCAGGAAGCGGTTGTAGGCCTGGCAGAGGGCGACCTCGTACGCGACGTCCGCCGTGAGGTAGGCGAGGAACAGGGTGGGGTAGACCACCTGCACGTCCACCTGCGTGGCCTCCATGTCCGCGTAGCGCGTCGGCAGGTCCAGCAGCTCCCGCGCTTTATTGTCCGCGCGGTTGCGCACGCTCGACTGTACAGTGGGCGTGACCAGCAGGTTCCCGCCGCGGCCGGCGGGCTTCGGGAAGATCTGGCCGTCGATGAGCCACATGTGATCGCTGGCCCCGTACTGGGTGTCCTCCGGCACGGCCACGACGACCGGCCGGCGCGGGTACCATTCCGGATCGAGGAAGGTCCACATCTCCGGCGGTTCGGCGATGTGCGTATCGGCATCCACTACACCAGGCATCGCTACCTCCTTGCGCGCCGGCGGCCGCCGGGCATCTTGACGCTATGTTACCAGCGCCACGCCCGCACGGTCGAAAGGCGGATCAACCGCGCGCTCAACGTCATGCGGGGACCAGCGCCACGCCCGCACCGTCGAAAGGCTTTCGCGGACGCTAGGGCATCCGGCTCAGGCCGGCGCGGGCACCGCGACCTGCGGCTCGACGGCGCCGCTACGCCAGAGGTACCAGGTGGCGAAGCTGCGGTAGGGGCGCCAGGGCTCGGCGAGCGCGCGCAGCTCGGCGGCCTTCGGCCGCTCGGCCAGCCCGTACTGGCGGTGCACGGCGGCGCGGAACCCCAGGTCGTCCACCGGCAGCACGTCCGGCCGGCCGAGGCTGAAGATCAGGAACATCTCGGCCGTCCAGCGGCCGATGCCTTTGACCTGGACCAGCTCGGCGATGACCGCCTCGTCGGGCAGTCGGTCGATCGCCGCGAGGTCGACGGCGCCGCTTGCGACCTTCGCGGCCAGGTCGGTCACGTAGCGCTCCTTGGCGCGCGACAGGCCGATGGCGCGCAGGTCGTCGGGCGTGAGCGCGAGCAGCGCCGCGGGGGTGAGCGGCGCATCGGCGCCGATGCGCGCGGCCAGACGGGCGCGGATGGCGCTGGCGGCCGACACGGAGATCTGCTGGCCCACGATGGCGCTGACGAGCGCGGCGAAGTAGTTGGGCTCGTGGCGCAGCGCCGGCGGCCCGACGGCGGCGATCAGCCGCCCCAGCACGGGGTCCGCGGCGCCGAGGTGTGCGACCGCGGCCGCCTGCCGCGCGGGGTCACGGGTCGCCGGAACGTCGCCCATCGTCACCTGTCCTGCTGAAATGAGTCGCCAGACTATACCGTCTGCCCCGGGCGCGGCTCATTGGCCGCGAAAGCCGCTGGAGGCCAGCTCATCCGCGGCGCCGTTAGGTGAGCACCGAGCCGCCGTCCACGTGGATGTTCTGGCCGGTGATGAAGTCGCTGGCCGGCGACGCCAGGAAGACGACCGTGCCGACCAGGTCCTCGGAGTACTCGGGGCGCTGGATGATGCGTTCGCGCAGGGCCCGGGCGCGGCCCTCCTCGGTCACGCTCGGCTGATAGGTGTCGCTCTCCGTCTGGCCGGGCGCGATGGCGTTGACGCGGATGCCCTGCGCGCCCACCTCGCGCGCGAGCGCCCGCGTCAGACCCGCGACGGCGGCCTTCGAGGTGACGTAGTGGAGCATGTTCGGCGTCCCCTTCCAGGCCGTGCCCGAGGCGACGTTGATGATCTTGCCGTAGCCCTGGGCGCGCATGTGCGGGATCACTGCCTTGCAGCACAGCCAGGTGCCGCGCACGTTGACCGCGAACATGCGGTCCCACTCGGCGACCCCGATCTGGTCCTGCGGACCGTGGGTGAAGCCGACCGAGGCGAAGATGGCCGCGTTGTTGACCAGCACGTCCACGCGGCCGAACTCGGCGAGGGTGCGCGCGACCATCGCCTGGACGCTCGCCTCGTCGGACACGTCGGTGGGCGCTTCCAGCGCGCGGTGGCCGGCGGCGCGCAGCTCGGCGGCCGTGGCCTCGGCGGCGCCCGCGTCGATCTCGGCCACGACGATGGCGGCACCCTCGGCCGCCAGGCCCTTGCAGTAGTGCTTGCCAATGCCCTTGCCGCCACCGGTGACGATGGCGACGCGGTCCGCGAGCTGCATGGTGCTCCCTCCTTCCGCACTCGACGCCCCTGCCCGGGCGCCCTATGATACGCTGCCGGCGCGGGGCGCGGGGGACGCGCTTGACGGCGCTCGCTGGCGCGGCCATACTCCGGCTCACCAGCCCGCGCGGAGGAGCAAGCGATGGCGACGGCTCACGCCGCGGACGCCCGCGGCGCCACCAACCCGCTGTTCAACGCCAACAAGCTGAAGCTGGGCGTGTTCGCCACGAACGTGAGCGGCGGCTGCGCGATCACGCTGGCCGAGGGGCGGTTTGCGACGACGTGGCCGAACGCGCGGGCGATCAACACCCTGGCGGACCGCGCCGGCTTCGAGGCGCTGGTGCCGGTGGCGCGCTGGAAGGGGTTCGGCGGGCCGAGCAACTTCAACGGCACCTGCTTCGAGACGTTTACCTGGGCGGCGGGGCTGGCGGCGCAGACGGAGCGCGCGGCCGTCTTCGCCACCGCGCACGTGCCGACCGTCCACCCGATCGTGGCCGCGAAGCAGTGTACGACGATCGATCACATCTCGGGCGGGCGGTTCGCGCTGAACGTGGTCTGCGGCTGGTTTCGGCCGGAGCTGGAGATGTTCGGCGCGCCGACGATGGAGCACGACACGGCCTACGCGTACGCCGCGGAGTGGCTGGACGTGGTGCGGGCGCTGTGGACGAGCGAGGGCGAATTCGACCACGCCGGGCGGTTCTTTCGCGTGGCAAAGGGGTTCCATGAGCCGAAGCCGCTCCAGCACCCGCTGCCGCCGGTGATGAGCGCGGGGTCGTCCGAGGTGGGGCGGCGGTTCGCGGCGCGCTACGCCGACATGGCGTTCACGCAGGCGCGGCCGGCCGACTTCGCGGGCACGCGCGCCCAGATCGCCGAGCTGCGGCGCCTGGCGCGCGAGGAGTACGGCCGCGAGCTACAGGTGTGGACGACGGCCTACGTCGTCTGCCGGCCGACCGAGCGCGAGGCGCGCGACTACCTGCACTACTACGTCCACGAGCGCGGCGACTGGGAGGCGGTGGAGAACCTGACGCACGTCATGGGGCTGCAGAAGCGGCACCTGTCGGCCGAGGCGCTGGAGGGGCTGAAGGCGCAGTTCGTGGCCGGCTGGGGCGGCTTCCCGCTGGTGGGCACGCCGGAGCAGATCGTGGACGCGCTCGTGCAGGCGTCGCGGGCGGGGATCGACGGGGTGACGCTGTCGTGGGTGCGCTACGAGGCGGAGCTGCGGCAGTGGATCGCCGAGGTGCTGCCGCTGCTGGAGCAAGCCGGCCTGCGCCAGCCCTGCCCGGCCCCTGACCGGCTGCCTGTCCCCTGAGCCGCGGGGCGCCTGGCAACCATCTTCGCGGCCGCGTGCTGCCGTCCCGGTGGCGAGCACACGGCGAGCGTGGCGCTGCCGCCGCCGTCTGGCCTGTCGCGGCGAATTGCTCTGCACCCTCGCTCGGCCCTATGCTTCCTCGCGGTCTGATCACGCGGCCGGCGCGGCGGAAGGGGGCAGGCGATGGACCTGGAGCTAGGCGGCAAGGTGGCGGTGCTGACGGGCGCGAGCAAGGGGATCGGCTACGCGTCGGCGCGGGCGCTGGCGCGCGAGGGCGCGCGGGTGGCGATCTGCGCGCGCGGCGTGGAGCAGCTGGAGCGCGCGGCGGCGGCGCTGCGCGCCGAGACGGGCGCCGAGGTGCTGCCGGTGCCGGCGGACATGGGCGTGCGCGACGACGCGCGGCGGCTGATGGCGCAGACTGCCGAGCGCTTCGGGCGTATCGACGTGCTCGTGAACTGCGCGGGCAGCTCGCCGGGGGGGCTGCTGCTGAACATCACCGAGGAGCAGTGGTTCGCCAGCATGAACTTGAAGTTCCTGGGCTACGTGCGGGCGATGACCGAGGCGATTCCGTACATGCTGGCGGGCGGCGGCGGGCGGATCGTGAACGTGATCGGCAACGACGGCAACAAGCCATCGTACTGGGAGCTGACGCCGGGCGCGGCGAACGCCGCGGGCATCAACGTGTCGCGGGCGCTGGCCGAGCAGTACGCGCCGCACGGCATCCTGATCAACGTGGTGAACCCCGGGCCGGTGGCGACGGACCGTTGGGACGGCCTGGAGAAGCAGATGGCGAAGGACCGCAACATCAGTCAGGAGGCAGCGCACCGGCTCGCGGAGCGCAGCATCCCCATCGGGCGGATCTGCCGCCCCGAGGAGGTGGCCGACCTGGTCTGCTTCCTCGCCTCCGGCCGCAACACGTTCATGGCCGGCGCCGTCGTCAACATCGACGGTGCCCAGCGCAAGGCCATCATGGAGTGCTGACCTAACCGCCCAGCCCCCCTTCCCTCTGCCAGGCCCCCCTTCCCGCTGAAGGAGGGGGGGAGCCGGTTACGCCAACAACCCTAGTCTCCTCCGAGTGGTTGCACCCCGCGCCGCCGTGCCGTCGCGCGCCGGGAGCGGCCGTGCTACACTGGACGCCACCACGCGGGCACCTACCCGGGACGGACGCGCCGCGGGGGCGCGCAGCGGCGATCCCCAGGAACCGGCCCGGCGAGCGAAGGGAGCAGGCGGATGACGGCCATCGCACTGTCGCGGTCCATCGGCGCGGCCGAGTGGCGCGCGCTCGCGGCCTCCTGGCTGGGCTGGATGTTCGACGGCTACGAGACTTACGCGCTCGTGCTCGTCGCGGGCATCGCCACGCGCCAGCTCATCGCCGCCGATCAGGTGGCCCAGCTCCCCATCTACGTCGGCGGCCTGCTCTGCGTGACGCTGCTCGGCTGGGCCACGGGCGGCGTGCTGGCGGGCATCCTGGCCGACTACGTGGGCCGCAAGCGCATGCTCATGTACTCGATTCTCTGGTACGCCGCCTTCACCGGTCTGACCGCCCTGGCGCCCAATTACTGGGTGCTGCTCGGCATGCGCTTCCTGACCGGCCTCGGCCTGGGCGCCGAGTGGGGCCCCGGCACCGCGATGGTGGCCGAGTTCTGGCCGCCCGCCGTGCGGGGGCGGGCCGCCGCGGTGCTGCAATCCGCGTTTGGCTTCGGCTTCCTCGCGGCGTCGGCCGCCTGGTTCCTGATCGGGCCGCTGGGCGCCGGCGCCTGGCGCTACATGTTCCTGCTCGGCGTGCTGCCCGCGCTGCTGCTGCTGTACATCCGCACCCAGGTGCAGGAGCCGGCCCTGTGGGTGACCGCGGCCGAGCGGCGGCAGGCGGCCCGCGAGCGCGCCGCCCGCGGCCAGGCGCTCGACGCGGCCGAGCACGGCTTGCTGCGCTTTACCATGGCCCAGGTGCTGGCCGTGCCAGTGCTGCGGCGGCGGCTGTTCCTGCTCGTGCTCATGTCGCTGAGCACGAACGTCGGCTGGTGGGCCACCTCCACCTGGATCCCGCAGTACGCCGCCCAGCTCGCCGGCGGCGCAAGCCTCGACGCCGCCCAGTGGGCCACCTACACGGCCCTCACCTACAACCTCGGCGCCATCGTCGGCTTCCTGGCGCTCGGCACGGTGGCCGACCTGTGGGGCCGCAAGCCGGCGACCTTCCTGTTCTTCCTGGGCTCGGTGGTCATCGTCGAGCTGCTGTTCCTCGGCGTCCATGAGCCGCGTCTGCTGCTGTTCGCCGCGGCCGTGAACGGCTTCTTCACTTCCGGGCTGTTCACCTGGATGCCGATCTACACGCCCGAGGTGTTTCCCACCTACGTGCGCGGCTCGGCCATCTCGATGGTGTTCGACAGCTCGCGCTACGTGGCCGCCTGGGGGCCGCTGCTGGCCGGCTGGCTGATCACCGCGCTCGGCGGCATCGGCACCGCCGCGGCGATCGTCGGCCTGATCTACGTCCTGGGCCTCGTCATCACGCCCTGGGCGGGGCCGGAGACTCGCGGCCAGCCCCTCCCGGAGTGAGCCGCCAACGACTCCCTTCGGCCCTGCTCGCCAGAGCGTGCAATCTGGCTCGCCCGCCGCCGATCATCATGGTAGTAGCTGTCGACCTGCACGCCGCTGGCGGGGGAGGGCCAGGCCATGCCATTCTGGAATCGCAGGCAGCTCGACCATGACGGGGGCGGGACCGCGCTGCTGGTGCCGAGCCGGCCGGCTAGCCCGAGCGAGCCCGTAGACCAGCAGCTCGACGCGACGCTGGAGACGCTGGCCGCGGTGCTCCGCACGCTCGGCCGCCACGGCCTGGAGATCGGCCAGCCCGACCCGCTCGCCCTGGCCCAGCAGTACGAGGGCTGGGCCTCCCACGTGCTGGTCGCCACCCCCCCGCCCGGCGAGGAGGCCCCCCGCGCCGAGCGGGGGGGCCGGCGCGACTGGGGCGGCGTGCGACGCTTTGTGCGCGAGCAGCGCCTGCACGAGCAGCAGGCCGTCGGCACGGCCGTACACGATCTGCGCGAGGTGATCTGGGCCGCCGTGGACACGCTCCAGCACGCGCTCTCCGCGGAGCAGGAGACGGACGGCCAGGTGCGCGACCGCATGGGCCACCTGCGCGACGTGGTCGAGCGCCGCCCGCCCGAGGAGATCAAGCGGGAAGTGCTCTCGGCCGTGACCGTGCTCTCGCAGCTCATGGAGCAGCGGCAGCAGCGCCAGCAGGTCTACGTGCGCGAGCTGGGCGCGCGCATCTCCGCGCTCGGCTCCCAGCTTCAGGAGGCGCGACGCGAGAGCGCCGTCGACCCCCTGACGCAGCTGTACAATCGCCGCGCCTTCGACGAATACCTCGCCAAGATCGTCGGCCTGTACGACCTGTTCGGCCAGCCCGCCGTGCTGCTGATGATCGACGCCGACTACTTCAAGCAGCTCAACGACGACCACGGCCATCCCGTCGGCGACCGCGTGCTGCAGGCCCTCGCCGACTGCCTGGTGCGGACCTTCCTGCGCAAGGTCGACCTGGTCGCCCGCTACGGCGGCGAGGAGTTCGCCGTCGTCCTGCCCGATACCGACCTCAAGAACGGCCGGGCGCTGGCCGAGCGCGCCCTCGACGCCGTGCGGGCGCTCCGCGTCGAAGCCGGCGTGGCGACGCTCTCCGTCACCGTCTCCATCGGCATCGCCGCGATCCGCCGCTTCGACACCGCCGCGGACTGGCTCCAGTCCGCCGACCGCGCCCTCTACGCCGCCAAGCAGGCCGGCCGCAACCAGATCGCCGAAGGCTGAGCGCCGGCCGGCGAAGCGGACCGCCGCGCGGCACCCCTGGCTCGGTTGCGCTCCCCGCGACGCGCTTGGTAACATCCGGTAGTCGCAATGTTGACTAACATTGTCAACAGCAAGCGAGCAGCAGCTGTCGGGGAGTACGGTCGTGGCGGACGTCGAGTTTCTGAAGACCATCGACTGAGCGTGTGGCACTGACGAGCTGGACTCGCTCGTCCCACCGCTCGCCGTGACGCCGGGACCGCCGCTGCGCCTGGTCGCGCGCCGCGCGCTGCTCGGCGGCGCCGCCAAGCTCGCGGCCCTCGGCGCTGGGCTCGCGGCGCTCGCCGCCTGCGCGCCCAAAGCGGCCGCGCCCGCGCCAGCGGCGCCCGCGCCGGCCGCCCAACCGTTCGGCGGCGAGGCGCCGGCCGCCCCGCCGAGCGGCTCGCTGGAGCACGTCGAGCTGGCGTTCTGCAGCCAGGTGCTGTGCGTGCTGCCCTACGAGGTGGCCCGCCAGCGCGGCTACTGGGCTGCCGAGGGGCTCGACGTGAACCTGGTGTACATGCGCGGCGGCACGCAGGCGATCAACGCGCTGCTGGCCAACAGCGTGGACTGGGTCGGCACGCCGATCGACCTCGTGGTGCAGACGGTGGCAAAGGGCAAACAGGCGGTGATGATCGCCTCCACCTCGCGGCTGCCGTTCTTCGCGCTGGTCGTCGGGCCGCGCGCCGGCGACGTGCGCGCCGTGAAGGACCTGGCTGGCAAGAAGATCGGCGTCGGCAACCTGGGCACCACGGACCACCTGATGGCGCAATACCTGCTCGCCAAAGAGGGCGTGAGCCCGGACGCGGTCGAGTTCGTGTCGCTCGGGCCGAACCTGTACGACCAGGTGGTGCGCGGCCAGGTCGAGGCGGGCATGGTGCAGGAGCCGAGCCTGACGCTCGTGGAGCGCGCGGGCGGCCGCGTGCTGGTCAACTTCATGAAGCTCGACGACACGCAGCGGTTCCTGGGCGGGCCGTACCAGTTCATGGGCCTGAACACGCGTCCCGACGTGCTGGCGAGCAAGGCGGAGACGGGGCGCAAGCTCATCCGCGGCCTGATCCGCGCCAACCAGTGGATTCTGGAGAATCCCGGCGCCGCCATCGTGCAGGCGGCACCCGCGGACATCGTGGTGGGCGGCGACGTGGACGTGTTCGCCGCGGCGCTCGACCGCTACAAGCAGGACCTGTATCCCGCCGACGCGCGGCTCGTGCTCGACTCGGTGCAGCGCGTGATCGACGTGCAGCAGCAGTCGGGCGCCATCGAGCCGGGCCAGAGCGTCCGCGCCGACCAGGTGTTCACCAACCAGTACCTGCCGGAGGCCTGACCCGTGCTCGTCGCCCCTCAGCCCACGGCGCCCACGGCGGCGAGCCCGTCGCCCAAGATCGCCATTCGCCACGTCGCCAAGGGCTTCGCCACGCCCGACGGCGGCCGCTACCAGGCGCTCGGCGACGTCACCATCGACGTGCCGGCCGGCCAGTTCCTGAGCATCGTCGGGCCGAGCGGCTGCGGCAAGAGCACGCTGCTGCGCCTGGTGGCCGGGCTCGCGGCGCCCGACGCCGGCGAGATCCTGCTCGACGGGCGGCGCGTGGCCGGGGTCGACCGCCAGGTGGGCTTCGTGTTCCAGCAGGACGCGCTGCTGCCCTGGCGCACCGTCTACGACAACGTGGCGCTCGGCCTGCGCATGCGCAAGGTGCCCGAGGCCGCGGTGCGCGAGCGGGTGAGCGACTGGCTCGCGCGCGTGGGCCTGCGCGGCTTCGAGCGCTACTATCCGGCGCGGCTGTCGGGCGGCATGCGCAAGCGCGCGGCCATCGCCCAGACGCTCTGCTACGAGCCCGACGTGATCCTGATGGACGAGCCGTTCGCCCACCTCGACGTGCAGACGCGCTACTACGTCGAGGAAGACCTGATGCAGCTCTGCGTGGATGGGCGGCGCACGATCCTGTTCGTGACGCACGATCTGGACGAGGCGATCGGTCTGGCCGACCGCGTGGTGGTGCTGAGCGCCGGCCCCAGTAGCCGCGTGCGCGCCGACGCGCCGGTGGCCATCGCGCGGCCGCGCAACCTGCTGGAGGTGCGCGCGGAGCCGGCCTTCGCCAGCCTCTCTCGCCACCTGTGGCAGCAGCTCTTCGAGGAGGTCTCCCGGGCCTATGGCCGCGACCAGCACTGACCCGATCGCCGTCGGCGCGGCAGCCCGCCCGCGGCTCGCGCCGCCGATCGGCCGGCGCGGGCTCACGCGCCTGCTCGTCGCCGCGGCCCTCATCGGCCTGTGGGAGGCGGGCGCCCATCTCGGCTGGATCGACCCGTTCTTCTTCAGCTCGCCGAGCGCCATCGCCGGCACGCTCGCCAAGCAGTTCAGCAGCGGCGCCATCTACAAGCACATCGGCGCCACGCTGCAAGAGGCCCTGTGGGGGCTGGTGCTGGGCGCGCTCGGCGGCGCGGCGCTGGCCTGGCTCGCCACGCGCAGCGCGGCGCTGGCCGACCTGCTCGACCCGCTGCTGCTCCTGCTCAACTCGGTGCCACGCATCGTGCTCGCGCCGATCTTCGTGATGTGGCTCGGCATCGGCATGAACTCGAAGGTCGCGGTCGCCTTCTTCCTGGTGTTCGTGGTGGTGTTCTTCGCCGTGGCCGCGGGCATCCGCGAGGTGGACCATACGCTGGTCGAGAAGATCGTCGTGCTCGGCGGGTCGCAGCGCGATCTACTGGTCGAGGTCTACCTGCCGTCGGTGCTGAGCTGGGTGTTCTCCAGCCTGCGGGTGGCCGTGGGGTTCGCGTTTACGGGCGCCATCGTGGGCGAGTTCGTCGGCGCCAGCAGCGGCCTGGGCTACCTCATGAACTTCGCCCAGGGCTCGCAGAACGCCGCGCTGATGATGGCGACGGTCGTCATCATCATGGTGATCATCGCCGGGCTCTTCGCCGTCCTGGAGCGCGTCGAGCGCCGCCTGATGGCGTGGAAGTAGCCAGGCGGTACTTCGGCGCCGGCGGGCCATCCCTGATATAATCCCACGGAGCCGCATGGGTCCGGAAGGGATGGAAGCACTATGCCGCGTGTCAGTCGGAGCGTGTCGCAGCGCTATGCGAACGCTTCGAAGAAGAAGCCGAAGCGCCGGGGCGAAACCGGCCGCGCCGCGATCCTGCCGCCCCAGGTGCCCGAGGCACCCGTCGAGCTGCCGGCGGGGCTGGCCAGCCCGGCGCCGCTCGACCTGCACGGCGAGGCGTCACGGCCCACCCGGCCGATCCTGGCGGGGCGACCGGCGGCGCGCGCCGCCGCGCGCGGCGAGGCACGGCTCGGCACGCGGCGGCTGGCGACGGCCCCCATCATCGACTACAGCTACGTGTCGCACGACCTGCGCCGCATCGCCATCGTGGCGACCCTGCTGCTGCTGGGGCTGTTTGCGCTCGCGGCGTTCGTGCCGGGGCTGCGCTAGCCCGGCAGACGCATCGCGGGTCGGTGCGACCGTGAGCGGTTCCCGCGACTCCCGGCCCCGGGTCGGACGAGCGGGCCGTGCGGCCCGGAGGTGGCGAGCCAGAGGATTGCCTAGTTCGTGGAGAATAGCTGCAGACCATGCACATCGTCGTCACTATCAAGCAGGTGCCCGACACCTCCGAAGTGCGCATTGACCCGAAGACGAATACGATGATCCGGGGCGGCGTGCCGTCGATCATCAACCCCGACGACCGCCACGCGATCGAGGCGGCGGTCCGCCTGAAGGAGCAGTTCGGCGGGCGCGTCAGCATCGTCTCGATGGGGCCGCCGCAGGCCATTGCGGCGCTCAAAGAGGCGATCAGCCTGGGCGCCGACGACGCCGTGCTGATGAGCGACCGCGGCTTCGCGGCGGCCGATACGCTTGCCACCTCGTACGTCGTCTGGGGCGCGATCACCAAGCTAAACGAAGAGGAGCCGGTCGACCTGGTGATCGCCGGCAAGCAGGCGATCGACGGCGACACGGGGCAGGTGCCGCCGGGCGTGGCGATGCGCCTCGGCTGGCCACAGCTCACCTACGTGCGCCGCATTCAGGAGGTCGACCCCGAGCGGCGCACGATCCGCGTCGAGCGGCTGGCCGACGGCGGCGTCGAGGTGCTGGAGGCGCGGCTCCCCGCCGTGGTGACGGTGGGGCGCGAGATCAACGAGCCCCGCTACGCCTCGCTGCCGCAGCTGCTGCGCGCCGCGCGCTACCAGCCGCGCGTGTGGGACAAGAAGGACCTGGGGCTCGACGACCAGCAGATCGGCCTGAAAGGCTCGCCGACGATCGTCGCCAAGGTGTGGGCGCCGCCGCGCCGGCAGCGGCCCCCCGTGGTAATGATCGACGCGACGCGCGACGTGGACGCGGCGGCGGCCGAGCTACTCGACCACCTGATCGAAGATGGTGTATTGGACTGGGCGCCGGCGCCAGCGCGGGCGGCGGAGTAAGCGGGCGCGCGGCCCCCGCGCAGCGGCGCGCGGCGAGGGCCCCCCGAAACGCGGAATGGTCTGTCACGGGTGGTGGGCTGGATCTTGGGAGTACCCAACATGCGGCGCGGCATCCTTGACGAGGTTGGAGTACGGTTAGATGTCGGAGCATGCGCCCGCCGCGACCGAAGACACCATTGACTTCTCGGATTATCGCGGCGTCTGGGTCTACATTCAACAGCGCGACGGCGTGGCCGGGCCGGCCGGCTGGCAGCTTCTGGGCCAGGCCGTCGGCATGGCGAAAGAGCTGAACACGGAGGTCGGCGCGGTCGTCGTCGGCCACGACGTGCGCCACCTGGCCGAGGAGGCCATCGCCTACGGGGCCGACGTGGTCTACCTCGTGGACCATCCCGTGCTGGCGCAGTATCGCACGCAGCCCTACGCCGAGGCCGTGGCCGAGGTGTGCCGCCGCCGCAAGCCGGAGATCGTGCTGTTCGGCTCGACGAACGACGGGCGCGACCTGGCCGGCGCCGTGGCGACGATCCTCAAGACGGGCCTCACCGCCGACGGCACGATGCTGAGCGTCGAGCCCGACACGCGCATCCTCCACGCCAGCCGCCCCGACTTCGGCGGCAAGCTGATGTCCACGATTCTCTGCAAGCGCCACCGCCCCCAGATGGCGACGTGCCGCCCGGGCGTGTTCGAGGCGCTGCCGCCCGACCGCTCGCGCCAGGGCCGCATCGAGCACGAGGCGTTCGAGCTAGCCGAGGATGCGATCACGACGAAAGTGATCGACTTCATCCCCGAGGAGAAGCACGTCGATCTCGCCTCGGCGAAGGCCATCGTCTCGGGTGGGCGCGGCCTCGGCGGGCCCCAAGGCTTCGAGATGCTGCAAGAGCTAGCCGACGCGCTGGGCGCGGCGATGGGCGCCTCGCGCGTGGCGGTGAACGCCGGCTGGGTGAGCTACGAGCATCAGGTCGGCCAGACGGGCCAGACCGTGCGGCCGAAGCTGTACGTGGCCGTGGGTATCTCGGGCCAGATCCAGCACCAGGTGGGCATGCAGGACGCCGACGTGATCGTCGCCATCAACCGCGACCCGAACGCGCCCATCTTCAAGATGGCCACCTACGGGATCGTGGGCGACCTGTTCGAGATCGTGCCGGCGCTCACGCGCCAGGCGCGGGCGCTGCGCGAGCGCCAGCAGGCGCGCGAGCCGGCGCCCGCCGAGGCCGCGCCGGCGGGCGCCGGCCGCAACGGAACGAGCTAGCTTCCCTCACCCCCAGCCCCTCTCCCAGAGGGAGAGGGGTGTTCCCGCCCCTCTCCCAGGGGGAGAGGGGCGGGATGAGGCCGTCTGCCCCCTCTCCCCCTGGGAGAGGGTTGGGGTGAGGGCTCCTATCGCTGAATTGAGGGAGCCCCTTTGATCGCTGAGAAGTTTGACGTCATCGTCGTGGGCGCCGGCTTGGCGGGCACCGCGGCGGCGTATACGCTCGCCAAGGCCGGGGCGAAGGTGGCGCTGCTGGAGCGCGGCGACTACCCCGGCAGCAAGAACGTCATGGGCGGCATCCTCTACCGCCAGCCGATGGAGAAGATCATCCCCGGCTGGTGGCGCGACGCGCCCGTCGAGCGCCCGATCAGCGAGCAACGCGTCTGGGTGCTGACCGAGGACTCCGCGGTCACGATGGGCTACAAGAGCCAGCGCTTCAACGAGGAGCCGTACAACGCCTTCACGGTGCTGCGTGCGCGCTTCGACAAGTGGTTCGCCGACCAGGCGGTGGCCGCCGGCGCCGTGCTCGTCACCGAGGTGGTGGCCGAGGACGTGCTGCGCGACAACGGCCAGGTCGTCGGCGTGCGCACGAACCGGCCCGAGGGCGACCTGCGCGCGAACGTGGTGATTGCCGCCGACGGCGTGAACTCGCTCCTCTCGCAGCGCGTGGGCCTGCACGGCGAGTGGCCGCCGGACCGCGTGGCCATCGGCGTGAAAGAGATCATCCAGCTGAGCCGCAGCGTGCTCGAAGACCGCTTCGGGCTGGAGAACGGCGAGGGCACCGCCATCGAGCTGTTCGGCGATGCGACGCACGGCCTCATGGGCTACGGCTTCATCTACACCAACCGCGACACGCTGTCGGTCGGCGTGGGCGTGCTGCTCAGCCAGATGATCGAGCGCAAGCTCAACCCGAACCAGCTCCTCGAAGACTTCAAGCGCCACCCGATGGTGCGGCGCCTGCTGGAGGGCGGTGAGGCCAAGGAGTACATGGCCCACCTGATCCCCGAGGGCGGCTGGACGGAGGTGCCGCCGCTGTACACGGGCGGCTACCTGGTGGTGGGCGACGCGGCGATGATGGTGAACGGCCTGTTCCGCGAGGGCTCGAACTTCGCGGCGATCTCCGGCAAGCTCGCGGCGCAGACCGCGCTCGAGGCGCTCGATCGCGGCGACTTCTCGAAGCGCACGATGGTGGGCTACGTCGAGCGGCTGCAGGAGAGCTTCATCGTGAAGGACCTGGAGGGCTACAGCCGCGTGTCGCGCTACGCCCACGAGCACCCCGACCTGTTCACGGTCTACCCGCAGATGATGGCCGAGGCCGTCCACCAGCTGATGACCGTGGACAGCACGCCCAAGCGCATGAAGCTCCTGGACGTGTTCAAGCACGCGCGCCAGCGCCGCCCGCTGCTGGCGCTGGCGAAGGACATGGCCGGCGCCCTGCGCGCGCTGCCGTAGTCCCCTCAGCCCTACGCGCCGGTGGGGGCGCGGCCGTAAAATATAGTAAGTGAACGTTGCGGACGGGCGTGTTGCGGCGTCTGCCTACGAGGAGAGCACCATGATCGCGACCAAGCCGGAGACCGACGCCCCGGCCGCCCAGGTGGACGCGGGGACGCCGGTCGAGGACAAGCTGTACAACGTGCGGTTCAAGACCGACGAGACGGCGTCGCACCTCGTCATCGTGAACGACCAGATGTGCGTCGAGTGTACGGCGAAGCCGTGTACGTTCTTCTGCCCGGTAGCCGTGTACAAGTGGGAGCCGGGCGTGCAGCGCATCACGGTCGGCTACGAGAAGTGCGTCGAGTGCGGGGCCTGCCGCATCGGCTGCCCGCCCCACAACATCGCCTGGCGCTACCCGCGCGGCGGCTTCGGCATGCAGTACAAGAACGGGTGATACCCTCACCCCGACCCTCTCCCAGGGGGAGAGGGAGAACCGATGCTAGCGGAAAGAGCCCTCCCCGGTTTGGGGAGGGCTCTCGCTTTCCGGCCTGTCCCCTCTCCCCCTGGGAGATGGTCGGGGTGAGGGAAGTCAGTGCGCGCGGGTGGCGCCGGAGTAGCGGCTGGCCCAGTAGGCCGACGACAGCGACGTGATGGTGACGCCGGTGCTCTCGTCGGCGGCGTGGATGAACTTGCCGCCGCCAATGTAGATGCCGTCGTGCGAGAGGCCGGGCATGTAGGTGTTCGAGAAGAACACGATGTCGCCGGGCTCGAGCTGGTTCATCGGGATGTGCGGCCCGGCGGCGTACTGGCCGAACATGCCGCGCGACAGCGGGATGCCCGCCTGGCGGTGGAGATAGTACACGAAGCCGCTGCAGTCGAAGCCGGCCGGCGTGGTGCCGCCGAAGACGTAGCGGTAGCCGAGATACTGCATGGCGAGGCTGACGATGGCGCCGCCCTTGCCGCTGCTGGCCGCCACGGGAGCCGGGGCGGGATCGGAGCGGCGCGCGGCGGGCGCGGCGACGGCGGCCGGCGCGGGCATCGCGCTCGTGGCGCTGGCGAGCCGGTAGCCGTTCGGGCCGCCGGGGCCCGCCGTCGACGCCAGGGCGCCCGTGCCCGGGGCCGGGGCCGCGGCGGGCGCGGGCGGCGGGGGCGGCGGCGGCGGCGGCTGCGGCCGCTGGGGCTCGGCGCCCGGGATGACGAGCCGCTGGCCCACGCTGAGGCTGTCGGCGCTGTCCAGGCCGTTGTAGTCGACGATCGGCCCGAGGTCGACGCGGAAGCGCTGGGCGATCTCGGAGAGCGTGTCGTCTTCCTGCACGCGGTAGAGCACGCCCGTCGTCGGCGGGATGACCAGCTCCTGGCCCACCCGCAGCGCGTCGTCGTCGAGCAGGCCGTTCGCGGCGATGATCGTCAGCGGCGTCACGCCGTAGCGGTCGGCCAAGCCGGTGATCGTGTCGCCCGCCTGCACGGTGTAGTTGATCGGCGTGGTGGACTTGCGGGTGCTGGCCGCGAGAGCGGCCGCGGTGGCGCGCTCGGAGTCGGCGCGAATCTCGTCCCAGGTCTTCGCCGGCGCGGTGGCGACCTGCTGCGCCTCGTCGGCGCGGCTGTCGTCGTCCATCACCAGGACCGTCTTGTCGGCCACCTGCAAGAGCGAGGCCCCCTGCCGCGCGTCGGGCGGCACGTCGTGGCCCTCGACGATCGCCCGCCCGACCAGGCCGAGCGAGGCGACCGCCTGGGTGACGCGCGGCCGGCCGTTGGGCACCATGAGCTGGGCGACGTGCAGGGGCTGGTCGGGGTCGGCCACGCCGTTGTAGGCGGCCACGGCGTCGGGATCGGCGCCGTAGTAGAGCGCCACCTGGCGGGCCGTCTCACCCGACGCCAGATAGTGCAGCACGCCGTCGGTGGGCAGGACCAGCAGCTCCTGGCCCACGACGATCGGGTCCAGGTCGCCCAGCCCGTTCGCCCAGCGCAGCGTATCGACCGCCAGGCCGGCCTGGTCGGCGATGTCCTGCAAGCTCTCGCCCTCGGCGACGGTATGGTAGTGGACCGCCAGCCGCGCGGCGTCCCCCCGCGGCCCGGCCACGACGCTCTGCTCGTGGGCCTGGTTGAGAGCCAGCTGGGGGGCGGCGTGGAAGGTGAAAGGAACGATGCTGAACGCGGCGACGATAATAGCGAGATGGTGTCGCCAGCGGGGAGTGTAGAGTTGACGCAGCCACCGCGTCGGCGAGCCATCCGCTCCCACCCGAGCGCTGCGGGGTTGGAAGGCGTTGGGGCTCAGCCGACGGCTGCGGTTGCCTTCGCTCATTACGCCTCCGTGACGCAGTACCCCACTCGCGCAGGGCCGGCGCCATCTTAGCGTGCGAAGGGGCACCAGGTCAAGGCCTCGTCACAAAATCTCGAATCTGCTTGCCCACTGCTGTGAAAACGAGCAGCCAAAATATGTAACGCCGGGAGTATGGCGGTGGGCGGTGCCGGCAGGACGGACCCAGTGGCGCGGATGCTTGCGACACGCGCGAACGGACCCGGCGCGCTTGGCAGGGTCCGCTCGGCACCGGCAACGACGGGCTAATTCAGGATCTTGCCGACAGCGATGCGTTTCAGGATCTCGCGGTAGGCGTTGGCGAGGTTCGCGCCGTTCGTCTTGTTCCAGGGGAAGTAGTGGTCACAGGTGTTGGGCGTGGACGACGAGATGCTGATCAGGTAATCGTCAATGGGCGTGCGGGTTCCCGTGTTGGCGAGGCTCGTCGCCGCCGGGCAGTTGGGGTATGCCGTGCCGACCGAGTCGTCCGTATTCATGTCGTAACAGCTCTGGCTCGCGCTAGTCTCCCAGAACATGATGACGAAAATCTCGACCCCTAGGAACGACGTGGGATTGTTCTTCATATTCGTCGCCAGCGCCCGCGCCCGGGCCTCCGACTGCGCCTTGCTAAACGGCGTTTCGTAGCGGCACACGGTACCGTCGGTTTCCAGAATCAGCACGCGGCGGAACGTCTGCTGGCCCTGCGAGAAGCGCGTGCGGTTGGACAGCCCCAGCTCTTGCCACGCGGTTTCCAACCCGGCAGTGTGCGAGGTGCCATTCAAGGCGCATACTCCGCCGTATGGATCGGTAGCTGGCGGCGGGGCCGAGGGAGTCACACAACCCGACGTGCCGGCGTTCTGGTCGAGCGCGTTAACAGCTGTATGTGCGTTGCTGGCGGACTGCGTCAGGACTTGGGTTGTCTTTCCGCCCGGATAGTACGGATTCCAATCGCCGCTAAGGCCGGATGCAGGCGGATCCTGCGCGCTGGCTGTGTAGGCCGTGAGTGGCGGCGGGTTGGTGTTGTCGCACCAGCCGCCGGTCGTCGACACCCAGTGAGTATAGGCAACCCATTTGCTAGAGGTTAGCGGGTTATCCTGAGGATTTAGACTGCGAGCCCACTGGCTCATATCCGTCGACTTGCGCTGGCAGCGCTCACCACGGAACTGGCCGACGGCAATCTGCGGGCCCTGGCTGTCGGTCGGGTCCAGACCCAGCATGTCGATGAATGAGTTCAGGGCATTCTTCAAGTTCGTCATGTCCGTGCTGCTCATACTACCGGTGACATCGTTCACCGCGTAGATGTCGGCTTTCAGCTCGGCATTGGCCGTGGTCGACGCGCTCGCGGTCAGCGAGGAGATGCCGACGAGCTTGATCAGCATGGTCGGTCGCGAGCGCTGAGCCACGATGCGGAATTGTCGTGTGGCGGGCGAGGTCATCGTGAGGCTGTTCCCGGTGCCCGTAAAGGCGCTGGCCGGGTAGCCGTACTGGGTGAGGTACTGCTGCGCTGCTGTCTGCGCCTGGCTCAGGGCGCTGGGGTCTCCGCTGTAGGCGACGAGGTAGCGCGCCCCGGCCACCGCTGCGGAGTCGACGGCGGTCTGCAAGTGCTGCTGCTCGACGATGTACATTCCCATGTCGGCGGACATGCCCACGCCCGCGCACAGCGCCACGAAAGCCAGCGCGAACAGCACCATCATCTGGCCGCGACCGCGCCGGCAGGGGAGGGGCATCGCTCGCCGCAAAACGTGGCTCATTCCAGGGAAGCGACTCACGGAAACTCCCTAGTACTGCATCACTTCGCTGGCCGAAACAGTCACGGTAGATGGCACGATCCATCCCAGCCACCCGCTGAGTCCCCCGGGCATAAACACTACGTTGGACCAGTTGTAGGTCACGGTAAGGGTCAGCATGTCGTCGGCGCGGCGTAAGCCCGCAGCGAAGCAATCGGTCCCGTTGCCGCACGCGGGCGACCAGGTCAGGGTCGCAAAGCTGGAGAAACTGGTCCCGCGCAGCAGCCCCGACGCGTGGCAGTTCATGTAGTAGGCGCCGTCGTTGCCGTCGGCCCAGCGCGGCCGCGGCCAGAGGCTGGTGCCGTCCGTGCAGTTGCTAAGCGGCGGCGGCGCCTGGCTGGAGATGGCCATCCACCGCGCGGTGTCCTGGGTGAGCCCTTGCAGGCTAATCCATACCATCCCCAAAGCGGCGACCTGGATCGCTCCCATCGTGAGAAACAGAAGAATCGGCAGGATCAATGCTAGCTCCACCAGCGCTTGCCCACGGTCGCGGGACCGCCGGGGTTGGTGCATGGTCGGTTCGATCATCGGACCTGCTCTACTCCATCACCGAGGAAGCGGTGTAGGCGGGCAGGGCACGCAGCACGGGTATCCCGAAGAATGTCGCGGGGAGGAAGAAGAGGTTTGAGGGGTCGTATTGCATCGTCACCTGAATCGGGCCGCCGCGGATACGCGCAGGCGGTGTGCCTGCCGTCGCGGCTGGCACGTTTTTAGCCACGTTGGTGCAATCGACCGTACCTGGCGTATACGCTGGCGAGATCGTGAACGTCGTCACGTTGCTACTGCGCAGCAGACTGAAGGCCGCGAGCTGCTGGTTGCGATAAGTGGTATGGCAGCTATCGGCAAACATCCAGTTTTCGGGCGAGCCGGTCGCAATGTGTCGCGCCACGGAGTTCGTGACCCAGATGATGCCGATCTGCGCGGTGAGCAGGAAGGCGATCTGCATCGCCACGGCCATGATCATGACGAAGATCGGCAGGGCCAGCGCGAACTCGACCATGCCCTGGGCGCGCTCGCGGCGGGCGAGCAAGCACGATGGACGACGGCGCGGGACCACCGCGCGCGCGCGAGCAGCTGTCACGGGGCCTTCCTGGTTGGCAGGCGCCCCGCATGGCGCCCCGTAACCTGATTGTCGGCGGAAGCCTCGCAGCGGTTGATCCCCCACAAGTCGATCCCCCACAGGTTGAGGTCGGTCCACGAGCGGTCGGCTGATCACGACGGGCCGCGCGCCGGGCTATCCGCGCGGCCGCCGGTCGTGCCCCGTCCCGCGGGGCGCGGCAGTTCGCTCGTGGACTGGTGGCCCGCTCAAAGTGTAACAACTCAGCATTTACTTACCATAGGTGGACGTCGCCACGATAGGCAGCGACGCGGACTGCCTTAACCAGAACGTAACCCGCCAGGGGATGCGGGGCGCGGGGCCAGTCTGGATCCCGAGGAGAGCCTGCGCGAGCGCACTCTAGGGGCCGTCGTGCAGGTAGGCAGATACGCCGGGCTAGGCCTGTTGCGCGCCCGCGGCAACGCCATAGCGCCGTCTGAGTAGCCACAATCGCGCCAATTGGCGGCTGTCCTTCCCGTTTGTTAACCAAATCGGCGGTAGCCAGCCTCGGCTAGAGCCTAGCCGGCAATTCTGAGCCATCGCTATACTCACGGTGCATCTATGAGTCAATTGCGAGCCATACTCTGTATTCTGCACCGCTTGAAACAGTATGCGGCGAAGATTCACGCTAACTGTTGCCAGAATCGAGCGTAGGTGGGCCTTGTAACGTTCTCTGAGAGATGGGGTTGACGCATTCTGGTATGTTACACGGTCTGTTGGAGCGGACGGCTTCATGCCGCGTTCGATGCAGCTTTGCCAGGGCCGCGATCGGGGAGCCGCGCAGGCCCGCACAGGCGCTCGTGGAATTCGCGTTCGTCCTGGTGATGCTCTTGATGGTGATTGTAGGCATCGTGGACTTTGGGCGGATCTACTACTACGACATCGTCGTCAGCGCCGCGGCCGACCAAGGCGCGCGGGCGGCTAGAGACGGGCTGGGCGACAACGCGGTCAAGGCCGCGGCCCAGAGTAGCGCGCCCAGCGGGATGATCGCTACCTCCGCCATCAGCGTGAGCCCAAACTGCAGCACGCGGCAGACGAATTTCAATGCGTTTGCCCCGCAATGGACGAGCGTTACCGTGCAATACTCGTTCTCCCCGTTCACGCCGCTCGCGCGGGTGCTGGTAGGAAGCACAATCACGACTCAGCGGGTGGTGAGTCGCTGGGTCGCCACGGCCCCCGCGAGCTGCCCGTAAGGAAGGGGCCGCGATGCGCCTACAGGTTGCCGTAGACAGGCCCCGATGGCCCTGGCCTGCCGGCCGGACCGCCGGCCAAGCGATGGTCGAGTTCGCCCTCACGATAGTGCTGTTCTTCACGACGCTGTTGCTCATTTTCGAGGGCGGACGAATGGTGCTCAGCTACTTCATCCTGGCGAATGCAGCCGCTGAAGGGGCCCGCGCGGGCCAGTACGTGACCGCGACCGATACCGATATCCAGAACGCCGTCAACGCGGTGTCGGGTATCCTCGGCACATTCCCCACGCCGACGAGTGGCTCCACGTGCAGCGGCACAACCGCGATCTGTGTGTGTCGGCGGACCACTGCCGGCGCGGCCTGCGGCTCCACGCCGATCCAGAGCGGCTCCGAGGTCGACGTCACCGTCAACTACCTGTTTCAGTTCATGCCCCAGGCCGGCGGCTGGCTGGGGCAGACGAGCATTCAATTGACCGCGTACCACACCGCGCGGCTCAGTTGAGCGGGAGAGGCGCCATGCAGCAGGGTCGGACGCCGCGGCGACAGCGCGGACAAATGCTCCTGGTGATCGGGCTCACCCTGCCCGTTCTCCTCGGCGCCGTGGGCGTGGCGGTCGATCTCGGCTTCTCCTACTCGCACCGCCGCGAGGTACAGAACGCTGCGGACGCGGCCGCACAGATCGGGGCCGAGGCGCTCGGCCTGCACGTCACGTACATCAATATGGGGGCGTCTGGGCAAAACACCCTCGGGCTCAGCTCGGACCCGTACCCTACCGGGGCCGCAATCTACGGGGCCATGCAACAAGCGGCGAGCAACGCCCTACCGCCGTTTCCCGCTCCGAGCGGCGCCACGCTGCCGGCCGGGGCGACTCTGACTACCTATTATCTCGACGCGAACCAGAACGCCACCGCGTTCGACTCGGGCTCTGGCGCGGTGCCCGCCAGCCCCAACATCCCGTCGGGCGTGCGGGCCGTAGTGAGCTACAACTATCCCACCTTCTTCATCCGCATGCTAAGCTCGGCCCTGGCCAGCACTAACGTCGGCGCCGCGGCCCGCGCAATGCTCATGAACAGCGGCCCCGGGACATCGGGGGGGCCATTCATCGTCTGCGGCGGGGGGCCTAACGCGGGGTCGGGTAACGGCGCCGTCCGGACCGATAGCAGCGGCAATCCGACGGGAACAATCGACAACATCCTCACCGGCACCTACCCGAGCCTGGCAATCAATAGCACCTACGTCGGCAACTACTACGAGCTGCACGGCCCTCAGCTAACGAAGGACGGCGGCGGCTGCGGCGACGGAAACCAGTTCAAAGGCCTATCCGACAGCACCGCGTGTGTGCCGATCGCGGGCGCAGGCAGCAACGGACTGCCTTGCAGCCAGGGCTGGCTGTCCGGCGATCGGGCGGGGCCCACGCGCGATCTGGTCGGCGCCCTGTGCGGCTCGAATACCAACGCCGGCTGCATCCTAGTCCTGCCCGTTGCCGACTGCTACAGTGGCGGCAGCTGCACTGGCCCGATCAACGGCGACTTCCGGGTGGTCGCATACGCGCCGTTCATCGTGGCGGGAGGGAGCAACAACAACTGGGGTCAACTGACCTCTGGCGTGATGGTCAACGGCCAGTCCACGGGGACCGTGTATAACCCGAACAGCACCGGCGGCGGCTTCTTCTCAGCCAAGCTCGTGCCAGGGTCGTAGCCCGTAGCCCGCGTGCCGCGGCGAGCCGCCAGCGGCGGCCGGCCAGCGCCCACGGCGCCGCATCCAAAGCCCGGGCGCCCTGCGGCGCGCGTCACTCGATGCGCGCCGACTCGACGGCGGCGAGCTGGATGGCGGCGTTCTGGCCGACCCAGCCGCCGGCGAAGGGCGCGAATACCAGGCGGTGGCGCACGGTGACGTCGATCTGGTCGCCGGGCGTCACCGTGTCGTCGCAGCGCGTCGCGTTGACGTGGTGCCGGCAGACGCAGACGGCGTGCTCCCCGGTGCAGGCGTCCGGGGGGGTGGCGGCGCTGACCGCGGCGAAGGTGCCGGTGAAGGTGCTCGCGCTGCGGTTGACGGCGTCGAGGACCGCCGCGTCGGTGGCGGCGACCCGGTTGCCGGCGCGCGCACCCTCGCGGGCCGCCTGGGCGACCGCGAGCCAATTGGCCGTGACCCAGCCGCCCACGAAGACGAGCAGGCCAAGCGCCAGCACGAGCAGGAGCACGAGGCCGAACTCGGCGAACGCCTGGCCCCGCGCGCCACCCGCCCGCGTGTTGGCGAACGCGACTCCCTGGCGTGCGCTCACGAGCCCTCAGCGCGCGCCGTGGTCGGTCTGGCGCCGCCGCGTGGCGGCCGCGAGGAGGGCCGCCAGGTCGTCGGCGGTGAACACGCGGCAGTAGCCGGCGCTGCCCTCGACCAGCACGGCGCGCGGCATCACCGCCAGCTCGTACGTCTGGCTCGGCTCGGCGTCCAGCGCCAGGCCGATCGCGCGCAGGCGGCTCGCGTGGCGCACGGTGGGCTCGGCGGCAGGGGGCAGCTGGCCGCGTAGGGCAGTGTGGGCGGCGATCTCCTGGCGCAGCTCCGTGGCGCCCAGGTCGACGATGCCCTGGTCGCCGAAGGTCTGCACCCGCACGGCGTCGGGGGCCACGACGAGGTACGCACCGCGCGCGTTCGCGGCGTCGAGCAGCGCGCCGAGCGTGCGCAGGACCTCGGCGAGCGGCGGCTGGGGCAGCACCTCGGCGCCCTGCAGGCCGCGCTGCCAGGCGCGCTGCAGCACGCGGGCGGCGTCGGCGACGCCGGGCCGCGGGTCGGCCGCACAGCGCCCCAGCAGGTCGGCGAATAGCTCGGGCGACGGGTCCAGCTCGACGAAGTACGCCAGCAGCATGGGCAGATCGCCCACGTTGGTGCTCGGCGCGGCGCGCTCGTGCAGCGCCCTGAGCACGCGGCGGCACCAGGCCTGCGGCGTCAGCGGGGACGGCGACGCGTCCAGTGGATCCCCCGGTGGAGCGTGTTAGCCCCATCATACCGCACCGTCCGCCCCAGGGCCGCGCCATTCGCGCGCGCGGCGCTAGCGCTGAGCGACCGCGTGCTGACGGGTGTCCGACCGCCTTTTGCGGCCGGTCGCGCGGCCCCGCCGGCCGGGTGCCCCTTATAGCAGTTTGCAGCCAGACTGAGCGGCCAGCTGACGCCGGGGCAGTGGTAGGCGGCGCTATCGCACAGTTCCTGCAACGCGCCCTGGCCGACCGGGTGCCCGCTCCGGCCGAGGCCGCGCGGCGGAGCCCCGGCCGCCCGCGGGTGCTCCCGCGCCTGTGCTGGTGGGGGGGGGCTGCTGGGGTGCGTGCGGCGCGGGTTCAGCCGCTACCTCGCCCGCTGGCGCCTGCGCAGCCACGCGCAGGGGGGGGTGGTATCCGCGCTTTCCCGTCACGGACCAGGCCATCTCCAAGCGGCTGGCGCCCGCAGGCCCCGCGCCGCGCGAACGCGTGTTTACCCAGCTCCGGGCGGGCCTGGCCGACCGCCAGGCCCTCTCTGCGCTCCCCGCCCGCGCCGCCTGCGCCACCGAAGTCGGGGCCCTCGCCGAGCCCCCCTTGGACCCGGGGGCCCGGCGGCGGCCCGTGCTGCGGGCGCGGCCCCGCGGTGCCCAGGCCCGGCTCCCCGGCAAGCTCACCGACCGGTTCGCTCGGCGCCACGGCTGGCGGCGCCGGCGCGTCCAGCAGCCCCCCCCGCTATGCTCAGCGCAAAGGCGGCCCCCGCTCAAGTACAACCCTCCAGGATCGGGGTGCCGGAGGGGCCGCCTCCATCTAGTTCCAGTACCAGGTGCAGGCTACCCGCCACCTGGCCCGTCGGCAGGTCGTCCAGCGCGCGGTCGAGCAACGCCTCGGCGGCGGCGAGCAGTTGCGCGCGGTCGGCGCAGGGCGTAGCGAAGACCGTCTCGGCGCTGAGGATGCTGGGCGGCGTGCGTAATGCGAGCCGCCGCGGCCGCGGCCGCGGCGGCTCGCATTACGCATAGTCGTGCGAGGCGGCGGTGGGTAGCCCGCGCGTCACGTCGAGGGGCTGCACCTGCTGCGCGAGCAGGTTCAGCACGCCCTGCTGGTGCTGCACGGCGCCGGCCACCAGCACCAGCCCCTCGCCGTTGATCGTGCGGCGGTCGTGCGCGTACACCCCCGGCCGCACGATCACGTTCATCAGGCCGTGCTCGTCCTCCAGCGTCAGGAACACGAACCCTTTGGCCGTGGGCGGCCGCTGGCGACAGACGATCATGCCGGCCACCCGCGCGGGGGCGCCGTGGCGCAGGCGGGCGAGCCGCGTGCTGGTGGCGATCTCGGGCGGCAGCCGGGACCGCGCCAGCCCGATCGGATGGTAGCGCGGCGACAGGCCGCTCACCGTGTAGTCGGTCACTAACTCCTCCGCTGGCGTGAGCGCCGGCAGGGCCACCATGTCCTGCTCGGTGGGCAGGGGCAGCGCCGCCTGCGGCCCCGGCGGGCGGTAGACCAGACCGAGCTGCCAGAGCAGCTCGCGCCGCGCCAGCCCGAAGCTGTCGCAGGCCCCGATGGCGATCAGGTTCTCGATGGGCGCGCGCGGCACCCCGGCGCGGCGGCAGAAGTCGGCCAGCGAGCGGTAGGGGCCGCACGCCCGCTCGGCGTCGAGCCGCGCCAGCGCCGCCGGCCCCAGCCCCCGCACGTACCGCAAGCCGAGGCGAAGCGCGGCGTCTTTCACCGTGCAGCGCGCGCGGCTCTCGTTGACGTCGACGGGAAGGATCGGCACGCCGCGGCGCTGCGCCTCGTTGACGATCACCTCCGGCGAGTAGAAGCCCATCGGTTGGTTGTTCAGCAGCGCCGCGTAGAACTCGGCCGGGTGGTAGAGCCGCAGCCAGGCCGACTGGTAGGTGAGCAGGGCAAAGGCGGCGGCGTGCGACTTGCAGAAGCCGTAGGCCGCGAACCCGCCGAGCAGGTCGAACACCTGGTGCGCCGTGGCGGCATCCACGTCGTTCGCCACCGCGCCGTCCACGAAGCGCTGGCGCAGCGCCGCCAGCGCCGCGTGCGAGCGCTTGCGGCTCATGGCGCGGCGCAGCGCGTCCGCCTCGGCCGCCGTGAAGCCGGCGATCGCGATGGCCACGCGCAGGCACTGCTCCTGGTAGAGGATGATGCCCAGCGTCTCTGCCAGCACCGGCTCGAGCTTGGGATGCGGGTAGGTCACCGGCTCCTCGCCGCGCCGCCGCCGAATGTAGGGGCTCACCATGTTGCCCTGGAGCGGGCCGGGGCGGATCAGCGACACCTGGGCCACCAG
>Ga0209062_1002334_pt1 | contig 26133 bp, 27 predicted proteins | sample Coa_R2_2_FD_187158 | JGI IMG/M metagenome (GOLD analysis project Ga0209062, IMG submission 187158) | Surface soil microbial communities from Centralia Pennsylvania, which are recovering from an underground coalmine fire - Coalmine... | ecosystem: Environmental > Terrestrial > Soil > Unclassified... | reverse complement strand
GCCGAAGGCGCATTTTGCCTGCGTCTATGCCAAGCCGCTCGGGCGGCCGCACGTCGACACGTTCATGACCGAAGTCTCGCAGGACACCTGGATCTATTTTCCCTGGGACCTCGGCCTTGCCTTCCAGGCGCCGATCGCCGGCAAGAGGGGGTAATTCCCTCTCCCCGATGGAGAGGACCAGGGTGAGGGGCTGTGGTGAGCTGCGCGTCATTGCCGAGATAAAGCGGACCCATGACGTCAGTCGGCGGCCAAATCGCCAGGTGGCAATTACGTGTTATAAGCGCCCTGCTTCGAGGGTGCACAAATGTCCCTCTCGCGGGCGTGGCGGAATTGGTAGACGCAAGGGACTTAAAATCCCTCGGCCACAAGCCGTGCCGGTTCGATCCCGGCCGCCCGCACCAAGATCGCGATGATGTTACCGCAAGGCAAGCCGCCTCGACCTCTCCCAAGACCCATGCCTCGAAGAGGGGACATATCGCCGCGCCGTGAGGCCGCAATCCGAGAGAGGAAAAAGACCGCTTGTTAAAGCTTGCGGCCTAATCTGCCCGCCGCTTCACGAACAAAGTAAAGGGCGGGTTGCGCGATGGCGGGGAATGCGGAGGAAATTTCGCCGCGGGGATTCGATCTCGAAGCGATCGATCAAGCCATTGCCGCCAAGAACTGGCTCCTGCGGTTTCCGCCGAAGTTGGAGGCGGCGTTCGAGCGCGATACCGGAGCGCAAAGGTGCCGCGAGCTCATCCTGCGAGCCTATATCGGCATTGTCATCTACGACCTCTTCGCCTTCGCCGATTGGTGGGCAACCCCTGAATTATTCTGGACGGCGCTTTGGGTGCGCGTGGCGTTCTTCACGCCCGTGTCGCTGCTCCTGATCGCAACCCTCTACACCTATCCGCGCGACTTCTTCCGCGAAAGCGTCATGTGCCTCGGCGGGGGCGCGATCGCGACGGGGACGATCATCTATCTGATGGCCGTCAGCGGAAAGACGCCGCAAGGGACGCTTCACGAATCGATGACATTGGTCGTCCTCTTTCTGACGGTCGTGCAGCGCATAAGGTTCTCTTATCTCGTTCCGACGTGTGTCGCGTTTCTGGCGGTACATGTCCTCGCCGTGGCCCGCTTCTACGATTATTCGCCCGGTCAGCAGGTCGCGATCAACATGGTCTTCGGTGCAACGGTGATCTTCGCGCTCGTCGCAAGCTATACGATGGAACGCGACCTACGGCTGCATTATCTGCTGTCGCGCAAGGAGCGTGCGCAGAACCTCAAGCTCGGGAGGATGAGCCGCCGCGACGCGCTGACGGGCCTCGGCAACCGCCGCTTTCTCGAAGAAACTCTGGCCGCGTGCGAACAGGCCGACGATTTGCGCGACCGTCTTTCCATCGTCTTGCTCGACATCGACTATTTCAAGCTCTTCAACGACACGGCAGGCCATCAGGCGGGCGATCTTTGTCTCAAGCGCGTCGCCGGCATTGTCCAGGCGGAATTGCGCGGCGAAGCGGATCATGCGTTCCGCTTCGGCGGAGAGGAATTCATGATCGTGCTCCCGAATACCGAGCTTGCGAAGGCGATCGCTATAGCCGAGCGGATAAGACAGGCGATCGAGAGCGCGGCTATTCCGCACCCGGCACTCGGGTCGGTCGTCACCGCGAGTTTCGGCTCCGCCTGTTCCGAATCTGGCCGCGACGCCGCCGAGGTCGTTGCCGATGCGGATGCGGCGCTTTATGCCGCCAAGCGCAATGGGCGCAATCAGGTCTGGCCACCGGGCATCGCGGCAGAAAGCCTGCCGGCTTCCGGCCGCCCTCATCCTCACGAAGGCTGGGCGGAGCTCTCGCCGCCGGGACTTGGATAGCGCGGCAGGTTCGGGGGAACGCCGAGATGGCGCGTTCCCCAGGCGCAAAGCGCGCTCATCGGTTCGAGCAAATCCTCGCCGGCTTCGGTCAGCGAATAGGTCACGTGCGGCGGGGAAGTCGCGCTGACCTCGCGTTTCAGAATTCCGTCGGCTTCGAGCTGCCGCAATTGCGCCGCGAGCACTTTCTCGCTCACGCCGGGCAGAAGATCGCGCAATTGTGCAAAGCCTTTCGGACCGAAGCCGAGGTGCCAAATGGCGAGCACTTTCCACTTCCCGCTGATGGCATTGACGGTTGCCTGCACGGGACATCCGAAGTGATTTTTCATCCTGCCTCCGCGCTTACAAAAATGTGCGTCCTTCCGGCAGATCGTGCCTGAATATATGGTCCGCGCAGACCCGGCAATGCTCGGCCGAGGTTCCATCTTTGGGAGGGGATATGCTGCTCGTAACAGGTGCGAGCGGGACGGTCGGCAGCGCCGTCCTCGCGGAAGTGATCCGGGCGGGCGTGCCGCATCGGGCGCTCTTCCGGTCCGAACAGGATGCCGCCAAGGCGCCTGCCGGAACGGAAGTCGCAATCGCCGATTTCGCTGACCCGCTCTCTCTCAAGAGAGCGTTCGCTGGCATCGATTCTCTTTTCCTCGTCTGCTCGCCCATTCCGCAGCTCGTGGAGCTTGAATCGAATGTGATCGAGGCAGCAGGCGACAGGCGCCGCATTGTGCTGAATTCGGCACTCGGCGCCGGCGACTATCCGAAATCCTTTCCGAGCTGGCATCGCCGGGTCGAGGACAGGCTGAGGGCGGCCGGCAATCCTTATTGCATTCTGCGGCCGAACAGTTTCATGCAGAACGTGCTTGCCTTCTATGCGCCAAGCATCCGAGCCGAGGGCGCGTTTTATTCCGCCCTGGGAGAAGCCAAGATCTGCTATGTCGACGTGCGCGACATCGCAGCAGTTGCCGTGCAGGCTTTGCGCGGGCTGCATGACGGTGAGACCTATGAGCTCCATGGGCCGGAAGGGCTGAGCTGCGCCGAAGTCGCCGCGAAAATAGAAAAGAACGCCGGCATTCCGGCCCGCTACGTCGATATTCCGGAAGAGGCACAGCGCCAGGCCATGCTCGCCCAAGGCATGCCGGAATGGCAGGTCACCGCGCTGCTCGAACTGCAGGAATATTACACGGGCGGGAAGGGCGGTGAGCCGGACGGCACTTTGGAGCGCCTGCTCGGCCGCGCACCGCGCGCGCTCGATGCCCTGTTGCAAGAGCACGCGGCGGAATTTCGCCGTGCAAAGGGGTGAGGCGCCCATGCAGGCGATCAACGAGAAATCCGGCATGACCCTCGCTGAAGCGCGCGAATTCATCCGCGGTCACTTCGAGGAATTCGTCAACAGAGGCAATGTCGAAATCGGCCGCGTGAATTTCGCGTCGGATTTCGTCGATCACGGCGCCGACGTTCCGCCCGGCATGCCGCCCGGGCCCGAAGGCGCGATTCAATATGTCGGCGCTGCGCTGCGGCGCTTTCCCGATCTTCACGTCACGATCGAGGACATGATTGCCGAGGGCGACAGAGTGGTCGTACGCAATCATTGGACGGCAACCGATTCGGCGAGCGGCAAAAGACTCGAGTTCCGCGGCATCGTGATCTGGCGGATCGCCAACCGGCAGATCGCCGAGCGCTGGGCCTATCTCGAAGCACCGCATGAGGTGGACCGAAGGGGTGAGGCATTGGGCTAGTCTAGCCTCCGCCTCACTGCATTTTCATCCCGCCCATTCCGCTGTCGCCGTCATCGCCGGGACTCATAGCGCCCATGCTGGCCGCGGCCTTGAAAGGCACATCGACCTTGCCGGCCTTTTCGAAGGTGAGCGTCGCTTTGATGACTTCGCCCGGCTTTACGGCATGTCTGATGCCGACGAACATCAGATGATCGCCACCGGGTTTGAGCGCCACGGTCGCGCCGGCGGGAATAGGCAGGCCGTCTTTGACTTCGCCCATTTTCATCACGCCGTTTTCCATTTTCATCTCGTGGATCTCGGCCTTCGCCGAAATGTCGGATGTGACGGAAACGAGCCGGTCCGTCTCTTTGCCGGTATTGACGATCGTCAGATAGCCGACCGCGACGCTCGCGCCGCCCGGCGTCGGCCGGGTAAAGGCCTGTTCGATCTTGAGCGGACCGACGTCGACTGTCGCAGCCATGACTTCCGTCGCGACAAGTATTGCCGCCAGGACGCAGCCAAACACTTTCCTCATACCCACCTCATCGTCTCATCTCGCGATAATAGCGCGAGATACGGTCGAACCATTCGTGCCGCGCCTGCATATGTGTCGCCATCCCGCGGCTGCGCTCGGGCAGTTGCAGCGTCGCGACGAGCGTATCGACCTCGCGCCGCGCGGATGCCTGCGAGGCGGAAAGCGTATTGCTGCGCATGGCTTCCTCGATCGGATCTAGAGCCGTCAAGCCGATCGGGAAGAGCTCGCGGAAGATCACCCGGTCGTGCAGGCCATCGGCCGGCCGGAACTGCAATTCGCTCGCGAGCCGCTTGAGGCTTGTCACGATCTGCTTGGCATTGTTCGACTGCGTCGAGGACATGCGGTTGCGCACCAGCACCCAATCGATAATGCCCTGGTCGACGAGCCTGCGCTTGCGGCGCGCTTCGAGCACGAGGTCGGCATATTGGGCGACCTGGCCGCGCTGCGTGCGATCATGATGGACGCGGGAGAAGACATCGACGTCGATGAAGGAATCGTTGATCGGCGAGACCAGAGTGTCCGCAAGCGAATGGGCGAGCCGCATCAGATAGGAATCGCTGGCGGGCGTATCGATGACCACGAATTCATATTCGTGTTCGACCTCGGCGATCGCAGCGGCGAAAGCGCCGAATTCTGCCGTTTCATTATCGCGGATATTGTCCGATCGACCGCGGTCGAGCGCATGGTGGTAGGGCAGTTCGACATTCCACGGCGCGTTAGCGGCCCAGGAAGCGCGGTTTTCGAGAAAACGGGTGAGCGTGCGCTGGCGCGTATCGAGATCGATCGTCGCAACGCGAAATCCGGCTTTCAGCAAAGCGATGCTGATATGAATGGAAAGAGTCGACTTGCCCGTTCCGCCCTTCTCATTGGCGACGACGACCACGTGCGCGGTACGCAGGTCCGGCGGTTCGGTAACGGCTTGCGCGGTCATTTCAATTCCGCTCCGCAATGCCGCACGGCAGAGAATCATTGGTGCGGATTCGGCCTGCCAGACGTAACGGCCCCTGAGGGTGCTGGCAATCCATTCGGGCCCGGAACCGCAGCGCCAGCGCCTGGGCTCAGTGGAAAAATAGCGGAAATTGCGCCGTCCATGAAGACCGGCCGGACCCTTGCCTCTCGCAAGGGAAACCGTGGCTCATGCCGGCGCTGCGCTCAAGTCGTAAAGCCAATCGTAGCGCGCGATTATCCGGCGCCCGAGCGTCAGAATGGCAAGATCGCGCAAGGCCGCAAACGCACCCGAGGCATGATAGATCCGAGCTTGTTCTTGCGATTCGCGCTGCACTCGGGCGACGCGCGGCGCGCGGGCGGCTGCAAAAGAAACGAGCGCCGGCGCAATCTCCGCGCAAGCTTTGAGCTCTTTCGCCAGCATTGCGGCATCTTCGATGGCTTGCGCTGCACCCTGGCCGAGAAAGGGCAGGATCGGGTGGGCGGCATCGCCGATCAGGGCCACGCGCCCGCTTCCCCACGCGACATCGCGTTCGACGAGCGGCCAAAGCCGCCAGTCTTCGGCGGCGCCGATCAGACCCCGGATTCGTTGGTCCCAGCCGGCAAATCTCGCTGCGATTGCGTGGGGATCGCCCGATTGCGCCCAAATATCGGCCGTCCAGTCGATGCGTACCGGATCGTCGATGAGCGCGACGACATTGGTCAGTCTTCCGCCGCGCAAAGGGTAATGCACGAGATGAGCGCCGGGGCCGAGCCAGATCGTGCTCTCGGGCTGGCGCAGTTCAAGGGCGACCTTGTTCGACTTGACGAGCGCCCGCCAGGCGACATGGCGCGCTCTATCTGGCAGATCGGCCGCCCGCCCCTGCATTTCGGCCAATCTTTCGCGCACGAAGGAGCGCACGCCATCCGCGCCTATCAGGCAATCGGCACCATAGCTCACCCGCTCGGCACCATGTGCGACGGCGGCTGTGACGCCGTTGTCATCGGCAGTAAAGCCGACAAGCGCGCATTCCGCATGAATCTTGATGGCGGGTTCGCCCGCTACCGCTTCGATCAGAGCGCGATGCAGGTCGCCGCGATGTGCGAGGAGATAAGGCGCTCCCCAGCGCCGTTCGGCATGTTCAATGGGCAGCTGGGCGAGCGTCACGCCATCGCGCCCGCGCCGGACGTGGATCGCCTTCGGCGCGAGCGCGCTGGCGGAAAGGCGAGGCAAAACGCCGAGCTCGCGCAGGATCGCGCTGGCATTGGGCGAGATTTGCAGGCCGGCGCCGATATCTTCAGTGAGGCGCCTTCGTTCGAGGAGCGTGACGCGCCAGCCTGCGCGCGCAAGGCAAAGCGACGCGGCAAGGCCGCCGATCCCGCCTCCGGCGATCAGCGCATGCGGGGGTGTGCTCATCGCCTTGGGTCAGGCGGTTGCTGCCGTGAACGCACATTCGGCAGGAATGCAGGCGTCATGCGAAAGCGTCGAGTCATAAATATAATGGGTCGAGCAATAGGGGCAGATCACTTCTTCCGCGTCGCCCATATCGATAAAAATGTGCGGATGATCGTTGGGCGGCAGCGCGCCGATACACATGAATTCCTTGGCGCCGATGCGTACCTGCGCGACGCCCGGCTCGTTATGAAAATGCGGTGTGCCATGATCGCCCATAAGAACCTCGGAAGAGAACCTCGGAAAGAAGCTTAGGAACTCGCCCATTAGCATAGGGGCGCTGCTCGCGCTTGAATAGCGCATTTGAGGCGCGGCGGATTGGCGCCAGGATTGAAAGAGGCCCGCCCGCGCATATCTGCCGCCACAATGCAGCAATTCTCCTCGGACGGGGTCAGGATCGCCTTTATCGACGAGGGCGAAGGCGATCCCATTCTCCTCATCCATGGATTTGCCTCGAACCATGGAGTGAATTGGGTCTTCCCGCAATGGGTCAAGACGCTGACCGGTGCCGGGCGGCGCGTGATCGCCATGGATTCTCGCGGCCACGGCCAGAGCGAGAAATTCTATCGGCCGCAGGACTACGCGATCGCGCTGATGGCGGAAGATGCCCGACGGCTGCTCGACCATTGCGGCATCGCGCGCGCCGATGTCATGGCCTATTCGATGGGGACGCGGGTCGCCGTCGTGCTCGCCTTGACGCATCCCGAGCGCGTGCGGGCGCTGGTCATTGGCGGCATGGGCGACAAGCTTCTCTCCGCGGGACTCGGCGCCGAGATCGCCGCGGCAATGGAAGCGCCCTCGGCCGATTGGCTGGAGGACGGACCGAAAATGTTCCGCGTCTTCGCCGAGGCGACGCGCAGCGACCTCAAGGCGCTCGCCGCTTGCGCGCGCGGGGGGCGGCTCAAGTTCAGTGCGCAAGAGCTAAACGGGCTCGATTTGCCGGTCCTGATCGCCGTCGGCACCAAAGACGAGGTGGCGGGCGACCCGGCAAGGCTCGCCGGCATGATCCCCGGCGCGCGCGTCCTTGCCATTCCGGAGCGCGACCACAATCGAAGCGTCGGCGATACGGTATTTAAAAAGGCCGTGCTCGCCTTTCTCGATGCCCGGCCTTAGGGCGAGGCGATTTCTGGCGGAAACGTGATTGCGCTTCAGGCCCTGTTCCAGCATGGCCTTTCGGATCATGCTAAAGACGCTGCGGCGCGCGCCAAACCATGCTAGGAGAGGGCCCGCAAGGAGGGAGGCGATGCTCGCCAACGTGCCGCTGGCAAAGGTAAAGAGTTTCGAGGGCGCCGATTCGATCTTCGCCCAAGTGTGCGCCGAGGCCGAAGAGATCGTGCGCCGCGAGCCGCAGCTCGCCCCCTGGGTGTCGGCGACGATCCTCGATCAGCCGAGCCTCGAGGCGGCGGTCATCCAGCGTGTCTCGGCCCGGCTCGGGCATGAGGAGCTCCCGGCCGCTTTCATCAGCCAGATCTATCTCGATGTGGTGGCGCGCGATCCAGCGATCGGAATCGCTTTCCGCGCCGATATCCTCGCGATCCTCGACCGCGATCCCGCCTGCACCCGGCTCATCGAGCCCGTGCTCTATTTCAAGGGCTTTCATGCGATTGCGGCGCATCGTCTCGCCCATGTGCTCTGGAATAGCGGGCAGCAGGATCTTGCGCTTTATTTGCAGAGCCGTTCCTCGGGGGTTTTCCAGACCGATATCCATCCGGCCGCACAGATCGGCAAAGGCATATTCCTCGATCACGCGACCGGGCTCGTCGTCGGCTCCACCGCGGTGATCGAAGACGACGTCTCGATGCTGCAGGACGTGACGCTCGGCGGCACGGGGAACGAATGCGGCGACCGCCATCCGAAAGTGCGGCACGGGGTTCTTATCGGCGCCGGCGCAAAGATCCTCGGCAATATCGAAGTCGGCCATTGTGCGCGAATCGCGGCGGGTTCGGTCGTCCTGCGGCCGGTGCCGCCGAAGAAAACCGTTGCCGGCGTGCCGGCGCGTGTGGTTGGGGAAGCAGGCTGCGCGGAACCGGCACGCACGATGGACCAGATTCTCGCGGCCAAGCGGGGTTAATGCCGCTCAATTTCATTTTTGACAGCGGCACAGCGTGTAGAGCGCGGGAGATCCGATCTTGGACAAAACCGAATTGCGCAAATTACAGGCATTTTTGCGCGCCTCCTTCGGCAATCAGGAGCTGCGCGTGCTGCCGGCCAAGCGCAATCCCGACGATGCCGAAGTCTTTCTCGGCGAGCGCGCCATCGCCTCGATCGTCGTCGATGACGAAGACGGCGACCGGTCCTTTGCATTATCGATGAAGATCCCGGTCGAGCGGGCCGTTCTGCAGGATTATCTGCGCCGTCTTTTCGAGAACGATAAGCTGCGAATCGTGCCGCGGCCGAAGAAACAGGATTCGGTCGAATTGAATTCCGGCGACGAATATCTCGGCGTCATTTCCGCCGACGACCCGAAGGGCCGCTCCTATACGCTGCAGGTCGCCATTCTCGATTTCGATCTCGAGGATTATTGAGGCGCAACAAACCTCAGGCAGGCGATAGCCGATAGCGCAACAAGCCTCAAGTAGGCGATAGCCGATAGGCAGATGGAGCCTCAAGTAGGCGATAGCCGATAGGCAGATGGAGCCTCAAGTAGGCGATAGCCGATAGGCGCAACAAAATCTCGGGTTCAGAGCTTGATGTTCTCGTCGAAATTCTCGGCGCTCAGCATCTGCTCAAAGGTGATTCCCAATCCGCCCTCGAAAGCGCGCACGACTTGACCGGGCGTGTCGCCGAGCAGAACCTTGGTGCCGATTGCCGGCTGCGCGGTCGTGCTGATCGCCGCGCCCGAGACCGAGACGTCGATCAGCTTGACGACATGCTCGCGCTCGCCCTCGATCTTCAGGACCGCGTGACGGCGATGCGGCACGATGCGTTCGTGCCGGCGATCCTCCGGCATGCCGAGCGCTTCGCGATTGGCGAGCCAGGTGAGCTGATTGGCGATCTTCTCGCGTTTCGCATAGGGCAGGCTCAGTTGCATGGCGAAGCCGCGTTCCGTGTGGCGCACGATCCGCCCTTCGATTCGCCCGATCTGATCGAGATAAGCAACGACCCGTTCGCCGATTGCGCCGCGCACAGGCGCGATGACCGACACCCCGCCGGGCGACATATTGGCCGTCTGGCAGGTATATTCGCGCTTGTCCTCGAGCATATAGCGGCCCAGAAGTGCGATCGTGACACGCTGGTGCCGACGCCGTTCCAAGGGCTTCTGCAGAGGCCTGAGTTTCAGTGGCATCGTCGCTGCGCTGATATCCGACCCAAGCCGGCTCGATCGTAACTTGAACCCGACGAGTTAAGGCTATCTTATCGATTGATGCGCAAAGCCGATTTTCACCGCAATTCTATCGACCGCCTTCGATCAGTCTGAGATAGCTGCGCCTCTCCGCGCCGGGGCGCGGGGGCGGCGCAAAATTGGCGAATCGAACCGCCATTTCCGGAGCTGCCGTGGCGTTAACGGCATGTACGGAGCGCAAGGTCAATTGCTCGGCCGGCAGAAGCCCGAGCCATGTCGGCCTGAAAGCCATCGAGATCAGGCCGAGAATGCGCTGCATCTCGCTTCCGTGACGCAACGGAAGGAGCAGAATTTCAAGCTCGATCTTGGCATAGCCTTGTGGACGCGCCTCGGCCTCCACGATCGCCGGACAGGCTGCATCGACGACGGTCGAGAGCACGGCGGACATGTTGTGCATGTTCTGCAGAGGCCAAAGATCGAGAAAAGAGCGGCTCTTCTGCTCGCCGCAGAAAAGAGCGTTGACGCGGCTGCCCGACGTCAGAAAAGAAAAGCGGGCGTCGGCTTCGAGCATGAAGAGATCGCCGAGCTGGCCGCGAATGGCCGCGAGGTCGATCTCGGAGCGTTCGGGTGCGCTGCGCTCGCCGCGCAGGTGCTCCCAATAGGCGAAAAGCTCGCGCGTGCCGGCCTGTCTCATTTCTGCCCCTTGCGTCATTTCGAAATGCGGTTTCGGGCCGAATGACCCCGAATGGCACGCATTTCCGGCGAAATCGCTGGTCTCGCCCGATTCGAGCAGCGGCTGTGCCAGGTAGGGGCTGAGCCCGGGCCGCGACCTTTGTTGTGAGCTAACGGGTCCGGCTTCCGGCCGGCTGACGATAGGGGCCGGGTCTCGAGCGAGCCGGCTGCGCGAGAGGGAGCGTATACGCCGTCGGAATTCGCAACCGCGCAAAATAGAAAAGAAATGGGTAAGCGTCGGCTTGCGACGCTTACCTCTGCGGCGAACGATTCAGTTATAATTGGCTCGGTTCTTACCGACCAATGGTGTCTGATGCGCTTGGTTCACGTTCTTTGAAATCCAAGCCAGAATAAAATCCGCAATCTGCAAATTGTTCCTGTCCTGCATCAGCATGTGGCTGTTTCCATGCATGCCGAGCTGAGGCAATTGCACAAGTTGGGCGTTTCCCCCAGCAGCGTTCACGCGCTGAACGAATGTCCGGCAACCCGTGAGCGCACTGGCCCAAAGCGATTTTGAAACCACTGAGCCGGTAAGGTGATCGCCGAAAATGACCAGCGTGGGTATTGTCGCGAGGGTTCGGATCTGGCCCGCATTTAAGCTTGGGCACAGGCCCTCAATCGAGATAATCCCCCTTATACCCGACTTGTTGGTCAGCGCCGCTTCCTCGGGGAAAAACCCCGACTCAGAATGTCCGACGACAACGGCGCCGCCTGCTAAGATCGCAAGGTTCGCCAGGTTCTCATACGTGGGATTTGGCGTCGGCAAGGTAGCGTTGAGATCGGGGATTACCTGATTGCCGAAATCGCTCAGCGCTTCGACCGGAAATTGCTCGTCGCTCCAAGGGGTCGGGTAAGATGGCCCAAAGCGGAAAAGATCCCACGCCGAGACCCGCCCGAATGTGAAAATTTGAGGGAGCGAACTCGCCGGCTTCTGTCCAAGGGCGACTTCGTTGATGGAAGTCGCATCGAAGCCGGATCGTGCGCGAGAGGATTGATCGGGAAGATAAACTGCGTGATGGTTGCGCACAAAATATTCCGCCCAGCCCATGCGCCCGTCCGGGGTATCTTCCCAAGTCTTGCCGCTCAGACAGCACCCGTGGATCATGACGATTGGCACGTTGTGCGCAGCATGCTGCGGTACCTGAAATTGGACGTACATCTGGTTCACCTTGATGTCGTCCGTATTCGAATAGCCAATACCCGCCGGCCCTCCCGGATTGCCGCTTATCGCATCGGTATGTTCGAGAGCGCCTCCGACGAAGAAACTACCCTCGTCCATCAGCACCAAGGGGCCGGTAAGGTCGTCGGCAGCTGCGTGACCGGCGATCGTCAAACCGAAGATGCAAGCCGCAGCCTTCCACAATTGCCTCTTTGCCATTTCTTCCCTTCCATTATTGACGTCCCCTCGCGGCTGAAGCCGCTTCTTGATTGAGTGGAGTCAGAGTTTTTCGCCTCCACGAGGTCACGATAGCGAAGACTATCGAACGGAGCGACGCAACGGCTTCACTTTTCGCGATAGCAAAAACTTGCAAATCGCGGCGTGGATGTCATTGCGCGTTCGGAGAGCAAGTGCCTGTGCAACATCAGGATTTTTCAAATCGCTCGTGCACGAGCGCAGTGGAAGAATCTGGAAAGGCATGAGATCATCGAAATGATGCGCTCGCGAACCTCGCGCGTACCTGACGCCCGCCGGGGACGGCATTGCCGTCCGGCTCGCTCGCCCAATACCGGACTGACCGTCGGCGGAACTTTCCGCGCCAATTTCAGCGACTTTGCGGTTCCGTGTCGAACGTCACAAGGACGAAATCGGCGGCAAAACTTCGGGTTTCGGCGGAAGGGAATGCGTGTGCGTCGACACAGGGCGGTTGAACGGACAGGTCAGGCTGCGTCCGAGATACGCATTTCAACATGCAACCCGGCCGCTGCGATCATATTGACCAACGTATCGAGCCCAAATAGCTCAATCTTCCCGCGCATGAGGTCGGAGACGCGCGGCTGCGTCACGCCGAGCAACTTGGCCGCCTCGGACTGGCTTAGACCCGTGCGAACGATGTGATCCTTCAACGCGATCATCAGCGCCGAACGGAGCTTCATGTTCTCGGACTGCGCAGGTGTATCTTCAATTGCATCCCACACATTGGTGTAGCGCTTCCTGCTCATCGACCTAACTCTCATTAGCTCCCTGTAACGCTGACCCGCCAAATCCAAATCCGCCTCGTAATTATACAAAATTCTGTATGTGGCGGCAAGTGCAAGACATAAGCATTTAATGCCTTGAAAACAAAGGAAAAAGCTATAAATCTGCGAAAGAGAAGCAAAGTCGGTCAATTCGCTAGCAGAGGCAGAAAGCTAGAGTGAACAATGTTTTTGGATTGCCGCTTCTGTATCGCCCCGATGATGGATTGGACGGACCGGCACTGCCGCTTCTTCCATCGCATCCTCTCGCGCCGCGCGCGGCTCTATACGGAAATGCTCACGGCGGCCGCCGTCATTCACGGCGATCGCGCGCGCCTGCTCGGCTTTGACGAAGCCGAACATCCGCTCGCGGTGCAGCTCGGCGGATCGGAGCCCGAAGATCTTGCCAGGGCGGCCGCGATCTCGGCCGATTGGGGCTATGACGAGATCAATCTCAATATCGGCTGCCCGTCGGAGCGCGTGCAGAATGGTGCGTTCGGGGCCTGCCTCATGCGCGAGCCGGAGCTCGTTGCCGAATGCGTTGCAGCGATGAAGGCGCGCGTTGGAATTCCGGTCACGGTCAAATGCCGCATCGGCGTCGATGAGCAGGAGAACGACGCGCTCTTCCGCTTTGCGGAGCGGGTGATCGACGCCGGCGTAGACGCGCTCATCGTGCATGCGCGCAAGGCTTGGCTCAAAGGTCTTTCGCCGAAAGAGAACCGCACCGTGCCGCCGCTCGATTATGCGCTCGTGCGCGCATTGAAGCGCGATCATCCGGCAATGCCGATCGTGCTCAATGGCGGCCTCAAAGAGATCGCGCAAATGAAGGCCGAGCTCGCGCATGTCGACGGCGTGATGGTCGGGCGCGCCGCCTATCAGGATCCGGCGCTCCTGCTCGATGTCGATCGCGAATTTTTCGGGGAGGCGACGGCAGATCGATCCAGAGGACTGAACGTGATCGGTTCTAAAGATCCGGAGCGGGATTTGCGCGAAAAGCCGGGATCCACCTTTTCGCGTGCGGCTCCGGTCGCAAGCCGCCACGCCGCGCTCGAGGCTTTCTTGCCTTATGTCGAGGCGCGGCTGAAAGAAGGCGTGCCGCTATCCGCTATGACGCGTCACGTCCTTGGACTGTTCAACGGGTTGCCCGGCGCGCGTGCCTTCCGCCGGCATCTCGCGACCGAGGCGGCCAAGAAAGGCGCGGGGCTGGAAGTTCTGCGTATGGCATTGAGCTTCGTGCGCGAGGAGCGGGTGCTCGCGGCGGAATAGGGCGCTCGCAAACCTCTCCCGCTTTGCAGGAGAGGTGGCGGGCGTAGCTCGCCGGGTAAGAATTGGGTGCGAGCTCAGCCCCTCCGTTCGTCATGTTTCGCAGGACGCTTTCTTCGGCAGGCGGAGAAGGCCAACTCACTTCCCCGCTTGTTCCTTCGGATCACCCGCCGATTTGCTGCTCACTTGCATCACAGCTCGATAAGCATTGACAAGCCCCGCGCCGAATTCCGCATGGGGGCCGAGCGGCTTTGCCGAGGCCGCAAGGATAGCGCGAACGTCGCTGGGTTTCAGCGAAGGCTTGCGCTCGAGGAGAAGCGCCGCAATGCCGCTCACATGCGCCGCTGCGACCGAAGTGCCGGTCGTGAGATCGTAGGCCTGATCCGGCGCCAATGCGAGAATATCGACGCCGGGCGCCGCGACCGCGACATAGGCGCCGCGATTGGCTTCGGGCAGAAGCTTGTCGTCGCCGTCGGTCGCGGTCACCGCAATCACATCGGGATCGGCAGCGGGATAAAGCGGAGCCGAGCTCGGCCCCGCATTTCCGCTTGCCGCGACGAGCACCATGTCCTTGCCGAAGGCCGCCGTAAGCAGCCGATGCAGGAACGGATCTTGAGGCCCGGCAAAGCTCATATTGACGATGCGCGCGTCATTGTCCGCCGCCCATTGCAGGCTCTTGTAGAGAGAGAAGGACGTGCCTTTCGCCGCACCGGACGTCTCGCCGAAGGCGCGCTCGGCAAGAAGCTCCGCGCCGGGCGCGATTCCCAAGAGCTTTCCGCGTGCTGCAATGGCTCCCGCCATGGCGGTGCCGTGCTTGTGCGGCTTGATCGTGCCGCCGAGCGCATCGAAACTCTTGGCAATCGCGCCATTGAGATCTGGATGCGTCCCGTCGATGTCGGAATCGATCACGGCAACGCGGATGCCCTTGCCGGTTGCCAATCGATGGGCTTCTTTGATCTGCAATTTATCCAGCACATATTGGCTTGAATCGCCTTGCGGTTCCGAAGGAGCCGCGTCCTGCTGCAGAATGAAAAAATAATTCGGCTGGACGCGCGCGACAACATTAACGTTCTGCAAAGCGTCGACCATGCCCGGCACGGAACGCCGGCCCAGAATATGCAGCCGATAGAGCTTGGTTCCGATGAGCGGAAAATCCTCCGATTCGCGCGGAGCCAGCTTGTAATGATGCTCGAACCGATCGATCGCCTCCGGCGAGGTGCTTGCGGAAAATTCGACGATGACTTCATCGGGAACGAATTGCCCGCTCGGCGGCTTCGTTGCGATATTGTGGTGATGGAGCACGCGGGAAACGTGATGCGGTTCCGGATTGCCTGAGGGATTGCCGGGTGGCGGATTGAGCGGTGTGAGCGGAGGGCCGCCGCCCGGTTGCTCGGGGGGATTGGTCGCCTGATGCAGGATGAGGCCGAGCGCACCGATGCCAAGGCCAATTCCGAGGCCGATGCCGACGTCACGTCCATCAAATCCGTCGTTCGAAGAATTGCTCGATCCAAATCCTTGCGGTCTCGGCGGCCGGCGGTCTTGCGCGCAAGCCGGTGTCGTCCCGTCGATCATCAAGCCGGCGACCAGCAGGAGGCAGAGCAGCACCGCAGAAGGCGAGCGAAAATTCCGCGCGGCGCTTTTCATTCTCACCCCCCAACTCAATCGGCCGCCTCGGCGGCAAATAAAGGTAAGACAAAGATCAATGCGTGATTGCGACAAAACCAACGATTCTGTTCTGCTGCAGAGTGTTGAGGACGCGCGTGGCCTCGTCTTTCGACAATTTTGCTCCGGAAACATGCACCCTGTAAATGCCGCCGGCCGAAGGCCCGCGCGCGATCGACAATTTGTTCGTCTCGAGGAAGCGATTGATGTCCGAGACCGTCGCCTGCGGCTGGAAACGCATCAGAACGTCCGTGCCTTCCGTGCCGGGACTCGTCGGCACCGATGCCGTTTCATAAGAGCCGGGAGCCTTTTCCTTGATCAAAATGCTGCCGATCACCGCGGCTTGCAGCAGAATGGCGAGCGCTGCCGCACAAGCCGACCAGGCCAGAGCGCGCGGCGAGAGCGAAGCGAAAAATTCTCCGATCCTCATCGCAATGCCCGGCGCGGTGCCCGGCCGGCGCTGCGGCTCGGCGTCGATCTTGGCGAACAAGGCTTCCAGGGCGCGTACCGATGGCGCGCCCAAAGTCTCGTTGAGATGGGTCGTGTGGACGAGTTCTTCGCGCACCAATTGGTAGCGGCGCGCAAGCTCGGCATCTTCGGCGAGCGCCGCTTCCACGCGTTGTGCTTCGCGGCGGTCGAGCGTTCCGGCCGCATGCCAGGGCAGCAGTTCTTCGATCTCGCCGCGTTCGTCTGCCGTCATCATGGCCAGCCCCGATCTATTCCTTGCTCCTTCAGGAGCTCCGACAATTTCTTGCGTGCATAGAACATGCGGGTCTTCACGGTTGCTTCCGGTATGCCGACGATTTTCGCAACCTCTTCGACCGACTTCTCGTGGTAATAGACGAGGTCGACAATCTCGCGATGCTCGACCGACAATTTGCTCAGGCATGTACGCAAGGCCGCACCTTTGTCTTTCTTCGCCAGCGCAACTTCAGGATCGTCCGCGTGATCCTCGATTGCGCCGACCGCATCCTCATCCAGCTCCTCTTCTGGCTTTCGCCGGAGCGCCGAGAGCGCCTTGAATCGGGCGATGCTCAGCAACCATGTCGAGACGGCAGCGCGTCCCTCGAATTTTCCGGCCTGCCGCCAGACGTCGAGGAATACGTCGCTGATCAAGTCTTCCGCCGTCGTCTCATTACGGACCATACGCAGCACGAATCTGTAAACCTGGACATGGTGGCGTCCATAGAGGACCTGCATGGCGAGCCGGTCGCCTTTGGCGATCCTTCCGATCAGAACCTCGTCGGAATTCGTCTGCATCGGCAATCGGCTCGTGATTAAGTCGCTGGCGGCGGCACGCCGGTTCAAATCATTCGAATGAATTCAGCGCCAACGGCCCGGCTCGCGGCGCTTGCCGACGGCAGTGAAGCGGCAGCTTCTCAATAGCACATTTTGGCAAGGCCGCCGCAATCGGGCGGCGGGCGCCGGTGAACCTTTCTGCGCGGAAGCCGACCAACAGCCATTGCAAATCGCTCATTCCGGAGATTAATCATGTCACGAAAACTGGTTCTCAGCCTTGCTGCCGCGGCCGTTGTCGCCGGCAGCATTCATTCAGATGAAGCTTTTGCTCGCAGCTTCGGCCGTGGCGGATTAGGCCACGGCGGCGCCCATTTCGTCGGCGCAACGCGAATGGTGGGGAGCGGTCATTATGGGCATTTGAGCCATTTCCACCCGCATCCGATTCCGATCCTTTATCCGGGCAAGCCGGGCCATCCGCATCATCCAGGCCATCCCACCCATCCCCCGTCGTGGGTGTGGTGGCATCACCATCATCATCATTGGGTGTTCCGCGGTGGCCGCTGGATCATTATCGACGATGTCGCGGTCGTCGATACGCCGGTTGCGGTCGCAACTCCTGTGGCCAGCACACCCGCGCCCGGCCTCTGCTCCTGCCTGACGAAGACCTATACGCCGACCGGACTGGTGGTCTTCGCCGACGTGTGCACGAAGGAAGCTGCCGAAGTGCAAGTCGGCGACCCCATGGCCGATGCGGCGCCGACATCCGGCGCAGCGGCGGCAAACGCCGACCCGCAGCAAGCTTCGGGCGAGACGACAGGCCCCGGCCCGGTGCTGAATGCGACGCAGGTCCCGACGGCGCCGAATTATGCGGGGCGCACCTTCGCCGATTATCTCGCCGCAAATCCGCAGGCCGCCGCGCAATTTGAAGCCGCCGCGCAAGCTGCACAGGCTGCCAAAAAGAATTGAATTGAAATTCCCCCTGACCAACTCGAAGCCGCCTGCTTACCGCGGGCGGCATTTTTCTTTTGTGGTCCCTCTTGGGAAAATTTTCCGCTGCGCGGCATCCCTGATCCCTTTCCAAAGAAGCTATCTTCCGTTCTGGCCGTCCTGCACAGCGCGCTTCAGCGCCAAGATGGTCGCTTCCATTTCATGCCCGTCGAGGCTCGCGAAGCCGAGCCGCGCGGCCGGTTTCGGCCGATCGCCGACGGCGCATTCGGCGCTCGTCAGGAATTGCGGGCCGCCGAGGCGGCGCTCCAATTTGACGAGGTCGGTCGAATCCGGAAAGCGGACCCAGAAGGCGAGGCCGCCGGTCGGCATTTCGAATGTCGCAAGCCAGCCAAGCTCGGCACGGAGAGCGCTCGCAAAGGCCTCGCGGCGTTTGTCGAAGATTGCGTGCACGCGCTTGATGTGCCGGCGCAGTTGGCCGGACTCGATGAGCTCGACGATGGCGAGCTCGGTGATCGGATCGCCCTGGCGGTCGATCGCGCCGATCCAATTGCCGATTTGTTCGATGAGGCGGCTCGGGCCGACGACATAGCCCACGCGCAGGCTGGGAGACAGGATTTTCGAGAAGGAGCCGACATAGGCGATCTGCCCGGTGACGTCATTGCTCGCCAGCGGGAACATGGGCTGATGGTCGAATTGGAATTCGTGGTCGTAATCGTCCTCGACGACGACGAATCCGAATTGGGCAGCGAGCGCCCGCAATTTGAGCCGCGCGCGCGGCCGCAGCACCACGGTCGTCGGGAATTGGTGGCCGGGCGTCAGATAGACCGCGCGCACGCGGGTATGCCGGCAGATATCTTCGAGATGATCGAGATCGATGCCGTCGGGCGTCAGCCGCGCGGCGGCGATGCGCGCGCCGGCAAGCACGAAGGCCTGCACGGCGGGAGGATAGGTGAGCTCCTCGAAGATCACCGTGTCGTCGCGCGCGACGAGACATTGGGCGATGACGTAAAGCGCCATCTGGCTGCCGCGCGTGACGCAGATATTGTCGGGCGTCGTATTGAGCCCGCGCGTCATATTGAGCATTTTGGCGATCGATTGGCGCAAGGGCTCGGTGCCGCGCGGATCGCCGTAACCGAGCAGGCGCTGGCGGGCGGCGGCGCGCGCCCCGCTCGCATAGGCTTGCGCGATCGCGGTCGTGGGAATGAGGCGCGGATCGGGCGCGCCGTCGTCGAAACGCACCTTGCCTTGCGGCGGCCAGAGGAGCGGCGGGCGCACTTCGCGCCCGCGCGGACCGGCAATGGGTTTCGCCGGTTCCTGATCCGGCAGTTTGACTTGCGTCTCGCCTATGCTGCGGGCAACGAACGTCCCGCGCCGCATGTCGGTCGTGACCCAACCCTGGGCGCTCAATTCCTCATAGGCCTGGACCACCGTCTTTCGATTGACGGCGAGATCGCGCGCCAGGTCCCTTGTGCCGGGCAGCGAATCGCCCGCCGCGAGCCGGCCGCGCTGAATCTCCTCGATGATCGCCTGCGCGATACGCAGGCTGAGGCTGCCGCGCCCTTCGGTGCGGACGATGAGGTTCGGAACCCAGGGACGCAGCATGTTGGACCGGTCTTGCTCCGGTCCGGACAAGCAAAATTCGTGACGATTGGATTGTTCCCTCTTACTGCGCGAATGGGGAGAGGGATCGGGTGGGGGGCATAGGGCGCAACATCGACTTTGCGCCGTGCCGCAGGCTTCGGAGGAGCTGATCGCCCCGCCCCTCACCCTGGCCCCGTGAACGGGAGAGGGAAGTTACCGCCCCTCGCCATAGAGCCGCCGCGCCCAATCCTCCGTGCAGCGGGAGGCGAGGCGCTGGCGGGCGATCTGGCGCCAACTCTCAGCGAGGGGGCCGATCTCGGCCATGGCGGCGAGCCCCTCGCGATCATCCACATCTTTATAGAGCAGGCGGATGAGCCGCGTGAGCGGCCAATCGGGGCAGGGGCGCTCGATGATGCGCATCTTGTCGCCGGGTTCGACGACGCCCGGCTGGAGCACGCGATAATACCAGCCGGTGCGTCCGCTCATTTGCACGTCGAATGCCATTTTCGGCCGTCCGAAGTGGAAATTGAGCTTCCAGCACGGCTGACGGCCCTGGCTGACCTGCAAAACCACCTCGCCGAGGCTGACGACGTCGCCGATATGGACGCGGGCCTCGGTCCAGCCGCGGGTCGACAGATTTTCGCCGAAAGCGCCGGGCGCATCGAGCAAAGGATGCGCGCCGATTTCTTCCTGCCACGCGGCATAATGATCCCGCGCATAGTGGAGGAGGGCCTTTTCCGGCCCGCCATGATGTTCGAGGTCGGCCTGGTTGTCGCCCGCAAGTCCAGTAGGCGTGATGGTCCAAGGACCGGCGACCGGTGCTTTGGCGATGCCGCTCATGCGATTTTGCGTAAGCGCCTGCAATTTTCCGGCAAGCACGATGGGCTCGAGCGCCGGAATTGCGTCGAGCGCATCGATTTTCGACAGTCCGGCGGTCTCAATCGGCATTTCTCGCTCCGAAGTGCAATTCAGTGCCCGATTTGGTCCGCGGAAAGAGCCAGTTTCTCCGCTCGTCAGGGTCCAGCAGTCGAGGCCCCTTTTCCTCTGCATACTGGACCAGCGCTCATTTAAAAACTGGATGTTCTCGGCGGGCCAAGCGCTTCTTAGCCTTGAGTTCAATTGCGACCAAAAGGTCGCGGGATAGGGAGGCTCGTGACACTTAGGCCGCAAGAGGCTCAACCCTCTTTCGAAGGCTCGTCATGTCTGCCACCCGACAGCTGAAACCCAATTGTTTGGGGTTCACCGAACTCCTTGCCCAGAACGTCGCGCTCATTTCTCCCACAATGACCGCGGCGCTCATCGTTCCCGTCATGTATTCGAATACCGGCGATTGGAGCTGGCTCTCCTATGCGCTCGGCACCGTCATGCTGATGTTCGTGGCGTTCAACCTCAATCAGTTCGCCAAGCGCTCCACCTCCGCCGGCTCCATGTATGCCTATATTTGCCGCGGCCTTGGGCTGACCGCGGGCGCCATCGGCGGCTGGGCTTTGATCTGGGCCTATCTCGGCATTTCCATCGCCGGCATTACCGGATTCACCATTTTTGCCGGCAAGCTTCTTTCGATGATGGGGCTCGATGTGCCGCCGGTCGCGCTTTTTGTCGTCTGTATCGCGATCTCCTGGTTCTGCGCCTGGAAGAACGTCAATCTTTCGGCGCGCACGATGCTCATCTGCGAAGCCGTTTCCATGGCTTTCATTCTACTCCTGAGCTTCATCGTGCTCGGCCATCACGGCTTTGCAATCGACAAAGCGCAATTCGATACCAAGACGATCCCCTGGTCGAGCATCGGTCTCGGCGTCGTCGTCGCAATCTTCAGTCTCGTTGGCTTCGAGGCAGCGACCGCCTTCGGCGACGAGGCCAAGGATCCGCTCAAGACCGTGCCGCAGTCGATCTATGTCAGCCTGATCATCTCGGGCATCTTCTTCGTCTTCGTGACCTATGTGGAAGTCTTCGGGATCAGAGGCTATTCGACGACGCTCGACAAGATCGATCAGCCGCTCAATATCCTCGCGCAGCTCGTCAACATCCCAGTGCTGCAGATTCCGCTTTCGGCCGGCGCTATGCTGAGTTTCTTCGCGCTGAACCTTTCCTGCATCAGCGCGGGTGGGCGCGTCATTTACGCGATGGGCCGGCACGGCATTTTCCCCGAGGCGACCGCTGCTGCGCATGAAAAGAACGAGACGCCGCATATCGCGATCAGCGTAATGGCGTTTCTCTCGTTCTGCATTCCGACAGCCGCGCTGCTCATTGCGCATTGCGCGCTGCTCGACGCCTTCAACGACGCCGGCACGTGCGCGGCCTTCGGCTTCGTCGTGGCCTATGGCCTCGTCAGCGCCGCCGCGCCCGCCTATCTCAGGAAGCTCGGGCAAGTCACGGCGAAGGATTGGGCAGGCTCCGCCGCCTCGCTGCTCCTGCTGGCGATACCCGCGGTCGGCAGCGTCTATCCGGTCCCGGCACCGCCGGTGAGCTATTTCCCCTATGCCTTCCTCGTCTATCTCGCGATCGGCATTGCGTGGATCCTCGCCTATTACCGCCGGCAGCCTTCGGCCTCGACGACGATCCAGCAGGATCTCGAGCAGAGCCACGCGCGGTTCCAAAGCATGGGAATGGCCGAATAGGCTTATTGCCGGCCTGAGCCGAACAAGCGCGCCGGGAACGGCGCGCTTTTTTAGTCGACGCTCTTGCCGGCGCGTCCGACGACGTCCTGGATGAATTGCCAGGCGGTGCGTCCGGAACGAGAGCCCCGCGTGGTGGCCCATTCGAGCGCCTGCGCCTCGAGGTCCGCGGGATCGGCATCAAGCCCGAAATATTGCGCATAGCCCCTGACCATCGCGAGATATTCGTCCTGGCTGCATTTATGAAAGCCGAGCCAGAGGCCGAAGCGATCCGAGAGCGAGACTTTTTCTTCGACCGCCTCGCCCGGATTGATCGCAGTCGAGCGTTCGTTCTCGATCATGTCGCGCGCCAGAAGATGGCGGCGGTTCGAGGTCGCATAGAGGATCACATTGGCGGGCCGGCCTTCGATGCCGCCCTCGAGCACCGCTTTCAGCGACTTGTAGCTCGTATCCTCCGCATCGAAGGAGAGATCGTCGCAGAAGATCAAAAAGCGATAGCCGGCCTCGCGCAGAAGCTTCATCAATCGCGGCAGGCTCTCGATGTCCTCGCGATGGATCTCGATCAGCTTCAGCGGACGCAAGCCGGGCGCGGCCGCGAGCCCGCGATTGACCTCGGCATGCACCGCCTTGACGAGCGAAGACTTGCCCATGCCGCGCGCGCCCCAAAGCAGCGCATTATTGGCCGCGAAGCCCTTGGCGAAGCGCTCCGTGTTGTCGTGCAGGATGTCGCGCACACGGTCGATGCCGCGCAAAAGCGCGATGTCGACGCGATTGACCTTGGCGACGGGCGCCAGCCTTTCTTCATCCGAATGCCAGATGAAGGCATCGGCGGCATCGAAATCGGCGAGCCCCGGCTGCGCGGGCGCGAGCCGCTCGAGCGCCGCCGCGATCCTGAGCAGAGCCTCGGCCGCGTCGGGTGCGGCCAGCGCCGCGCGGATGTCCTTCTCGTGGCTGGTCATAGACCTTGCCTCATGAACCGGATGTAACCGGCCGGAAAGGCCGCGTCCAGCCGGCCGAAGGCACGTTAATCTCGCGCCGCGAAACCGGTGAGCGGCATTGCTTTCGCGCTCGCGCTGGCTATAGTCCGCCCCGGTCGGAGGGTCGAAAGACCCTTCTAGGAGTATTCAGGTGTTCACCCCGGCTTTTGCTCAGAGCGCGGGCGCCGCTTCAGGCGGGGCCGGCGACATGCTCATCCAATTCGCGCCTTTCGCGGTCATCATCCTCATCATGTATTTCCTGATCATGCGTCCGCAGCAGAAGCGGGCGCGCGAGCACGCCGATTTGCTCAAGAATGTGCGACGCGGCGACACGATCGTGATGACCGGCGGGCTTATCGGCAAAGTGTCCCGCGTGATCGACGATTCAGAAGTCGAAATGGAAATTGCACCGAACGTCAAAGTCAGGGTTGCCAAAGCCATGATTTCGGACGTTCGGGCCAAGGGCGAGCCGGTGAAGGACGCGGCCGGCTAGGCGCGCCTTAGAATGAGATGAACTGATGCTGCGTTTCGCGAAATGGAAAGTCATATCGATCCTGGCGATGACGGCCTGCGCCTTGCTCGTCATCATTCCGAGCCTTCTGCCGCCGTCGGCCCGCGCGGGGCTTGCGAGTCATCTGCCGAGCTGGATTCCGGTGCGCACGGTCGTCCTCGGCCTCGATCTGCAAGGCGGCTCGCACGTCCTGCTCGAGGTCGATTCCAATTCCGTGGTCAAGACGGAAGTGCAGAATTTGCGCGATGATGCGCGCCGACTGCTGCGCGAGGAGAAGATCCCGATCTCAGGCGGCATTGGGCTCCTGCAACGCGGCATCCAGCTCCACATCGCCAATCCGGCGGATCGCGACAAGCTCCTGCCGAAGCTTCAGCAATTGGCGACGCCCATCGGCAATCCGCTGATGCGCGGTCCGGCCTCGCAGGCGCTTGAAATCAAGGATTTGGGCAATGGCGCGATCCAGGTCCTCGTGACCGATGCGGCTATCGACGACCGAATCCGTCGAGCCGTCGATCAATCGATCGAAGTCTTGCGCCGCCGCGTCGATGCCTTGGGCACGACCGAACCCACGATCCAGCGCCAGGGCAATGACCGCATTCTGGTCGAAGTGCCGGGCCTGCAAAATCCGGAAAGACTGAAGGAGATCCTGGGCACGACGGCGAAGCTCGAATTCCGTCTCGTCGCCGAGCCGGGCGAGGACCCGAACAATTACGAAATGCTCGACCAGACCGATCAGCCGGGCAAATTGCCGGTCGAGAAACAGGTCATGGTGCAGGGCGAGGATTTGACCGACGCGCAGCCGGGCTTCGACCCGCGCACCAACGAGCCGATCGTCAATTTCCGTTTCAACATTCGCGGCGGCCAGCGCTTCGGCGACGTCACCTCGGAAAATGTCGGCAAGCTCTTCGCCATCGTGCTCGATGGCAAAGTGATTTCGGCGCCGCGCATCCTCCAGCCGATCACCGGCGGCTCGGGCCAGATTTCCGGCCATTTCACCGTGGATTCGGCGACGAATCTCGCGATCCTGCTGCGCGCCGGCGCCCTCCCGGCAAAGCTCACGATTGTGGAAGAACGCACCGTCGGCCCCGGCCTCGGAGAGGATTCGATCAAGGCAGGCGAGCGCGCCGCCTATGTCGGTGCCGCGCTCGTGCTCTTCTATATGCTCATCACCTACGGCACGTTCGGCATATTCGCCAATATCGCGCTCGCCGTGCATATCGCCTTCATCTTCGCGGCACTCGTGCTGCTTGGCGCGACGCTGACTTTGCCGGGCATTGCCGGAATCGTTCTGACGATCGGAATGGCGGTTGATTCGAACGTGCTGATCTACGAACGCATCCGCGAGGAGAACCACGCCGGGCGCTCGATCATCGCCTCGCTCGACGCGGGCTTCAAACGCGCCTTTGCGACGATCGTCGACTCGAATGTCACCATGTTCGTCGCGGCCGCAATCCTCTATTTCCTCGGCTCCGGTCCGGTGCGCGGCTTTGCCGTCTCGCTGGCGCTCGGCATCATGACGTCCATCGTCACTGCGGTGACCATGACGCGGATGATGATCGCGCTTTGGTATCAATATGCGCGCCCGAACAAATTGCCGATCTAAGTCCGGTATCGATCGATGAAGCTGCTCCGCCTCGCTCCTGAGAATACCAAATTCCCGTTCATGCGCTTCAGGCGCGTGAGCTATCCGTTCTCGGCAGTGATGTCGATCGTCTCGGTCGTGCTGTTCTTAACGCTCGGCATGAATTTCGGCATCGATTTCGCCGGCGGCACGCTCATGGAGCTGCGGGCAAAGTCGGGTCCGGCCGACATCGCTTCGCTGCGCGCCGATATGCGCAAACTGACGGCCGGCGACGTCGAGGTTCAGCGTTTCGGCGATCCCTCCGATGTGCTCGTACGCTTCGGCGTACCGAAGGAGAAGGCCGTCACGCAGGAGGCGACGGTCGCGAACATCAAGAATGCGCTCGGCAAGACCTACGACTTCCGCCGCGTCGAGGTCGTGGGCCCGCGCGTTTCGGGCGAACTCGTCCAGTCCGGCACGCTCGGCGTCGTCATCGCCATCATCGCGGTGCTCTGCTACCTCTGGTTCCGCTTCGAGTGGCAGTTCGCCATCGGCGCGATTATCGCGACCATGCACGACCTCTTACTGACCGTCGGCTTTTTCGCCATCACACGGCTCGAATTCAACACGACCTCCATCGCCGCGATCCTGACCATCGTCGGCTATTCGCTCAACGAGACGGTCGTCGTGCTCGACCGCATCCGCGAAATGCTGAAGAAATATCGGCGCATGCCGACCGATCAGCTGATCGACGTCTCGGTCAACGCGGTTCTGCCGCGCACCATCATGACGGCGACCACCGTCTTCCTCGCGCTGCTCTCGCTCGTGGTTTTCGGCGGCGAAGTGATCCGCTCGTTCTCGCTCGCTATGATGTGGGGCATTTTCGTCGCGACTTATTCGTCGGTGTTCATCTGTTCGCCGATGCTGATCTACCTCGGCCTGCGTAGCCATGGCGCTGAGGCGCCGCCCACGCCGGCACCGAAGGAAACGACCAAGCCGACAACGCCGCAGCGGCCCGTCGCCGTGGTCAAGCGGCAGGCGCGCGCCTAGCGTCCTGCGGCCGATGGCGGCCGAAATCGAGGCAAACGAGAGCGCGCCCAAAGACTTTGGCCTGCTTCG
>Ga0209062_1002333_pt1 | contig 26148 bp, 18 predicted proteins | sample Coa_R2_2_FD_187158 | JGI IMG/M metagenome (GOLD analysis project Ga0209062, IMG submission 187158) | Surface soil microbial communities from Centralia Pennsylvania, which are recovering from an underground coalmine fire - Coalmine... | ecosystem: Environmental > Terrestrial > Soil > Unclassified... | reverse complement strand
GGATCCAGTCGACGGGGTCGTCGCGCCGCACGCCGAGGATTTCGTACATCTGCGCCGGCTTGATCGGGGAGACGATGCGCGGCGGGACGTGCAGCACCCGGACCGTGAGGTATTTGGTGGCGTAATGGATCTCGAGGACGTCGCCTTCCTTGACGTCGTAGCCGGGTTTGAGCATCCGTCCGTCCTTGGTGATCCGGCCGGCGGCGAGGGCCTCGCGCGCCTCGCTGCGGCGCCTGGCCAGGCGCGCGACTTTCATGAACTTATCGAGTCGCGTCGTCGGCCGTCCTCATGCCGCCTCGAGCTTGGCGAGTTGCCACAGCTCCTCGAGCTCGTCGAGCGAAAGATCGCTGAGCGCGCGACCCTCCGCGATCGCGCGCCGTTCCATGTAGGTGAAGCGCCGGTAGAACTTCTCGTTCGCCTGACGCAGAGCGCTCTCCGCATCGATCCCGAGCGTCCGCGCGAAGTTGACGACCGAGAACAAGACGTCGCCGAGCTCTTCGCGCAAACGCGGATCGTCCGACGGTTTCCCGGTCGATTCGCGTTGCGCCGCGGCCAGCTCCGCGAGTTCTTCGGCGATCTTCTCGGTGACCGCACGCGCATCGGGCCAATCGAAGCCGACGCGCGAGGCTTTGTCTTGCATCTTCTGCGCGCGTTGCAGCGCGCCGAGGCCGGCGGGGATCCCGTCGAGGCGGCTCTCACGGGTTTGCGCGGCGGCCTCCTGGCTCTTGAGGGCTTCCCAGTTCTGCCAGACGTCGGCGACGCCCGCGACCGCTCGATCGCCGAAGACATGCGGATGGCGGCGGATCATCTTATTGGAAAGGCCGTCGATCACGTCGGCGATCGAGAAGCGTCCGGCCTCGGTGGCGAGCTGCGCGTGGAAGACGACTTGGAGCAACAGGTCGCCGAGCTCTTCGCAGAGCGAGGCTTCGTCGTCTTTTTCGATCGCCTCGACGAGCTCGTACGTCTCCTCGATGAGATAGGGGACGAGTGAGCGATGCGTCTGCTCCCGATCCCAGGGGCACGAGCGGCGGAGCCGCGCCATGACCTCGACGAGGTCGTCCCAGGTATGGCGAGCCGACCCCGGCGGGAGGGGGACGAGCGGCATCGCGATCGCCGCTTGCAGGGTCGCGCGGGGCATCCCGGGGACGATCTGTACCGGGATCCGGCGGGCTTCGAGGGCCCGCAACAGGATCGGGAGGCCCGCAAAGTCGGAGAGCGGGTTCCCTAGGACGCCGAGCCCCAGGTCCCGCTCGTCGAGCCGGCCGGCGAACTCGTCGACGAGCTCGCTCGAGCCCCGCAGGAAGAGCTGCGGATCGCGCACCAGGTCCCGCTCGATCCGGACGCCCTCGCGCTCGAGAAAGAGGACGAGCTCGGGCGGTGCGAGGACCGTCACCGCCCGGCCGATGGCACGTAAGGCGGCTAGGCTGCCGAGCGTGAGCAGATCGGGGTCGCCGGGCCCGAGCCCAACGATGCGGAGCATGGCGTTACGGCGCTGCGCCGGGGTTCGGCATGCTGCGGGGTATTCGCCGTGCTACGGCGGGCGCGCCCGCTAGGGCGAGCTCACTTCGCCGAGGGGGCCGGTGCCGCGGAGGGCGGTGCGGCCGACGGCGGGGGCGGGAGCGGCGAAGGGAAGACGTCGGAGAAGCGCTGGTCGTAGACGATGATGTTCGCCTTCTGGCGCAGTCCTTGGAGGAACTGCGGGATTTGCTGGGCGAGCTGCTGCTGCTTGAGCGTCTCCTTGATCTGATCTTTCACTTCGGCGAAGGTCGCCGTCGTCGCCGGCTTGCGCGCTTCGACCTGGATGATGTGGTAGCCGAACGGCGATTTCACCGGCCGGCTGATCTGACCGATCGCGAGCGAATCGGCCGCCGCCTGGAACTGCGGGACCATCGCGCCCTTCGCAAAGAAGCCGAGTTCGCCGCCTTTGTCCTTGGTCGCCGGGTCGGTCGAATATTGTTTGGCGAGGGTTGCAAAATCGGCCCCCGCCTTCAGTTTCGCCTCGATTTCGTTCGCAGTTTTCAGATCGGGGACGAGGATGTGACGCGCGCGCGTTTGCGCCGGTTTGTCGTAGGCTCCGTGATTCTTGTCGAAGTAGGCCTTCGCCTCGGCATCGGTGATCGTGATGTTCTTCCCGACCGCCTGTTCGACGATCAGCTGCTCGCGCAAAATGCGCTTGACATCGTCTTCGCTCAGCCCCTGGCTCGCCAGGATCTGTTCGAACTGCCCGGGCGCGTAGCGTGAGCGGAGTTCCTCCTCTTTCTTGGCGATATCCGCATCGCTCACCGTGATGTTGTTGGCCTTGGCGTACTGGTCGATGAGATCGGCTTGGACGATCTGCGAGAGCGCCTGTTTCCCGGCTGGGCTCGTCTCCAGCCGCCGATCGAGCTCCGCCTTAGAGACGTTGGTCCCGTTGACCGAGACGATCTGCCCGTTTCCGCCGGTACAGGCGGTCAGGGACACGCCGAGTGTCAGGGCGGCGACGGCGAGCGAAGAGCGAGACACGATGGGCATGGAATCTCCAGACGGCTTCATGACGACTCTCTGAGAACGGTTCTACCAAAAGGAACGTCGTCACAGGGGCGCGCAAACCCCGGGGGGTTCAGAGCACCGGAAAGGGAGTCCTTTCGCCGCTGATATCGTGATTCAATTCTTCCTGCGCCACCCGATTTTCGCGTCCGTGTGCTCGATCGTGATCGTTCTGGCGGGCGCGGTCGTGATCCCGACGCTCCCGGTCGCGCAGTTTCCGCAGGTCGCTCCTCCCGTCGTCACGGTCACGGCGACCTATACCGGCGCCAACGCGCAGACTGTGGAGGCCTCGGTCACCACCCCGCTCGAGGAGGCGATCAACGGGGCCGAAGGGCTGCGCTACATCTCCTCGACGAGCACGAATCAGGGCGTCAGCACGATCACCTGCACGTTCGACCTCGATCGCGACCTCGACCTGGCGGCGACCGACGTCCAGACCGCCGTGAACAACACGATGGGGCTCCTCCCGGCGGCGGTGCGGAACACCGGGGTGACGGTGAGCAAGAACTCCGGCCAGTTCCTCATCGGCCTCGCGCTCACGTCGGACAACCCGAGCTACGATGCGCTCCGGCTCGGCAACTATGCGAACCTGAACATCGTCGATCCGCTCAAGCGGATCAAAGGCGTCAACGACGCGCATCTGTTCGGGGTCAGCAAGTACGCGATGCGGTTGTGGCTCGATCCCAAGCGGCTCGCCGACAACGGCCTCTCGGCCGACGACGTCGTCGCGGCGCTGCAAGAGCAGAATGTCGACGTCGCCTCGGGTGCGATCGGCTCACCCCCGGTCTCCCCGGATCAGCCGTATCAAATCAGTACCGCGACCGTCGGGCGGCTCACGAGCCCCGAACAGTTCGGAAACCTGATCCTCAAGACGACGCCCAACGGCGGGATCGTCCGGCTGCGCGACGTCGGACGGGTCGCACTCGGCGCGCAAGACTATACGACGGACTTCCGTTTGAACGGTCGCGAGGCGGTCGGGATCGCGATCTTGATCCTCCCCGATGCGAACGCGACCGAGGTCTCGCGCAACGTCATCGCCGAGATGAACCTCTTGCAAAAGCACTTCCCTCCGGGCGTCCACTATCAGATCGGTTTCGACGGGACGACGTTCGTCACCGACTCGATCAAAGAGGTCCTCAAGACGCTCGGGATCGCGATCGCACTCGTCGTGATCGTCGTCTTCCTGTTCTTGCAAGATTGGCGTACGACGCTCGTCCCGGCCGTGACGATCCCGGTCTCGCTGGTCGGGACCTTCGCGTTGATGAAGGTCCTGGGGTTCTCGATCAACACCTTGACCCTCTTCGGCTTGACGCTCGCGACGGGGCTCGTCGTCGACGATGCGATCGTCGTCATCGAGAACATTGCGCGCTACATCCAGGAACGGAAGATGGCTCCGTTCGAGGGCGCGTCGGCCGCGATGCGCGAGATCGTCGGCGCGGTGATCGCGAGCTCGATCGTCCTGCTGGCGGTCTTCGTCCCCGTCGCGGCCTTTCCCGGGACGACGGGGCTGCTCTACAAGCAGTTCGCCTTGACGATCGGGTGCACGATCACGATCTCGCTCTTCAACGCATTGACGCTCACGCCGACGTTGTCCGCGCTCCTGTTGCGTCCGGAAGAAGCCAAGCACGGCCGCTTCTTCCGGTTCGTCAACCGCGTCATCTACGGGACGCGCGCGGCCTATCGCGATCTCATCCCGGCTCTCATCGCGCGGCGGAAGATCGTCGTCGTGATCTTCATCCTCGGCCTGGTCGCGACGGTCTATGCGTATCGCACGATCCCGACCGGCTTCCTCCCCGATGAAGATCAAGGCTATTTCTTCGTCACGGTCCAGCTCCCGGAAGGGTCGCCGCTCAACCAGACGTTACGCGTCACCAAGGAAGTCGAAGGGATCCTCGACGCTTACCCCGAGATCAGCACGCTCTACGAGGTCAACGGCTTCAGTTTTACCGGTCAGGCGACGAACCGCGCGTTGATCGTCGTCCGGCTCAAGCCGTGGGAAGAGCGGCCGCGGCGCGAGCAATCGGCGGAAGGGCTGATCGCGCGGCTCGGTCCGCGCTTCGCGCAGATCGCCGATGCGCAGGTCCTGGCCTTCGATCCGCCCGCGATCCGCGGGATCGGGAACTTCGCCGGTTTCCAATTCGAGCTGACCAATCCCGGGAATCTCCCGATGGCGCAACTCTACGATGCGGCTCGCCGGATCATCGCGCAGGGGAACAGCGGCGGCGTGTTGCGCAACGTCTCGACGACGTTCCGCGTCGATAACCCGCAGCTCGTCATCGACGTCGATCGCGCGAAGGCGAAGTCGTTGGGCGTCCCGCTCTCCGCGGTGTTCGACACGCTCAACGTCATGGTCGGCTCGCAGTACGTCAACGATTTCGACTACCTCAATCGCTCGTACCGCGTCTACGTCCAAGCCGATACCCCGTATCGCGACCGGCTCTCCGCCTTCCAGACGATCTACGTCCGAAGCAACGCCGGCGGCCTCATCCCGCTCTCGTCGCTGATCAAGACCCACTTGGTCCGCGTCCCGCCGCAGATCACGCACTACAATCTGTACCGCTCGATCGAGATCAACGGGATCCCCGCGCCGGGCTACGGCTCGGGTCAAGCGATCGGCGAGATGCAGCATATCGCGGCGCGCGTCCTCCCCGCCGGGCTCGCGTACGAGTGGTCGGGGATCTCGCTCGAGCAGATCCAGTTCGGCGGGCAGGCGATCTTCATTTTCGGTCTGGGCGTCGTCTTCGTCTTCCTGACGCTGGCCGCGAAGTACGAGAGCTGGACCGATCCGTTCATCATCCTGTTGTCCGTCCCGCTCGCGATCCTCGGCGCGGTCTTGGCGCTCGATGCGCGCGGCTTGCAGAGCGATCTCTACGCTCAAGTCGGTTTCTTGATGCTGATCGCGCTCGCGAGTAAGAACGCGATCCTCATCGTCGAGTTCGCGAACCAGCGCCGTGCCGCCGGGATCGAGACGGCGGCGGCCGTACGAGAAGCGGCGGCGACGCGGTTCCGCCCGATCATCATGACGTCGCTCGCGTTCATCTTCGCCGTCGTCCCGCTGGTCTTCGCAACCGGAGCAGGCGCGGCCAGCCGGCATTCGCTGGGGACCGCGGTCTTCGGGGGGATGATCCTCTCGACGATCCTCAATCTCTTCTTGATCCCGGCTTTCTACGTCGTCGTCGTCAACACGCGCGAACGCTTCAGCCCGCGGCGGCGCACGATCGCGACCGACGGGGCCGCGAGCCTGGTCATGCGGGGGCCGGCGAGCGGCATCGCGGAAGACGCTGCCGATGCGAAAAGATACGATCCTCGCCCATAGCGGGCGCGCGAAGGAACGTCCCGGCCCGATCAACGTCCCCGTCTACCGCGCCTCGACGGTCGCTTTCGAATCGGTCGAGGCGACCGAACGCGCGACGCGGTCGCGCTTCGACGGGCTCTACTACGGCCGCTTCGGGACGCCGACGACGTTTGCGCTCGAGGAGACCGTCGCTCGGCTCGAGGGAGGCTATCGGGCGATCGCCGTTTCGTCGGGCTTGGCGGCGATCACCGCGACGATGACGGCCTTTGCCAAGAGCGGCGACCACATCCTCGTCCCCGACTCAGTCTACGGCCCGGTCCGGCACCTGTGCGATACGGTCCTCGACGGGTTGGGGATCACGACGACCTATTACGACCCGCTCATCGGGGCGCGGATCGAGGAGCTCTTCCGCCCGAACACGCGGCTCTTGTACATGGAGTCGCCGGGCTCGCTGACCTTCGAAGTCCAGGACGTCCCGGCGCTCCTGGCGGTCGCGCGTGAGCACGGGATTGCGACGGCGATCGACAACACCTGGGCGACGCCCTATTATTTCGCCGCCGTCGCCGCCGGGGTCGACGTCTCCGTCCATTCGGGGACCAAGTATATCGGCGGCCATTCGGATTTGCTCCTGGGGATGATCGTGACCAATGAGGCAGTCTACGAGAAGGTCCGCTCGACGGTCGTCGCGCTCGGCTTTTCGATCGCGGCCGACGACGCATATCTCGCGCTGCGCGGCTTACGGACCCTCGCGGTCCGCCTCGAACGCCACAACGCGAGCGGTCTGGCGGTCGCGCGCTGGCTGGCGGGGCGCCCCGAAGTCGCGCGCGTCCTGCACCCGGCGCTCCCCTCGAATCCCGGCCACGAGTTTTGGAAGCGCGACTTCAGCGGGGCGAGCGGCTTGTTCTCGTTCGTCTTGAAGCCGGATTTCACCGACGAATCGGTACGCGCGTTCATCGACGGGCTCGAGCTGTTCTCGATCGGTTACAGTTGGGGCGGCTACGAGAGCCTTGCGCTCTTGGCGCACGTCGAGCGCCTCCGCACCGCAACGAAGTGGAGCGAACCCGGGGCGGTGATTCGGCTCCACATCGGTTTGGAAGATCCGCAGGATCTCATCGCCGATTTGGAGGCCGGATTCGGTCGATTGCGCCCGCGCGCGTAGTCTCTCGCCGCGCATCAGCGGCTGCGCGCGGGGCCGCGCGGCTACATCGCTTCGAGGAGGGCGCGCAAGAGCGGGATCCAGGTCGGGTTGGCGCGAGTACTCCCCCGGGTGATGTGGGGCGGGATGTCGACCGTGATCTTCCCGTCGCCGAAGCGGAACCGGTTCTTCGTGAGCGACTGAAATTTCGGAATCGCGTCGGGCGAGAGGGCAAAGGCGCTCCCGACGCCGAGCGTGAGGCGCGTATCTTCGACGACGACGCGGGTGACGTTCTTGGCGAGCGCGATCGTCCGCAGTTTGGTGATCGCGACGAGGTTCTCGAGCGGGGGCGGGAGCGGGCCGAAACGGTCGCGCACGCCCGCGACGATCTCGTCGACTTCCTGTTCCGAGCGGGCGCCCGCGAGTTGCTGATAGACGGCGATCTTCTGTGAGACCTGCGGGATGTAGTCGTTGGGGATGAACGCGTCGATCTTGACGTCGATGACCGCTTCGCGGGTCGCTTCGGCCGCGCGCTCCTTCCCGCGACGCTCGGCGATCGCGTCGGCGAGCAACTGCGCATAGGTATCGAAACCGACCGCACCGATGAAGCCCGACTGGGCCGCGCCCAAGAGGTTCCCCGCGCCGCGAATCTCGAGGTCGCGCATCGCGACCTGCAGGCCGCTCCCCAGATGGGTGAACTCGCGGATCGCTTCGAGCCGCGCCTTCGCGTCTTCGGTCAGCGCCTTGTGGGCTTGATAGAGCAGGTACGCATAGGCCTGATGGTTCGAGCGGCCCACCCGGCCGCGCAGCTGATAGAGCTGCGCCAGCCCGAAGCGATCGGCGTCGCTGACGATGATCGTGTTGACGTTGGGGATGTCGATCCCGTTCTCGATGATCGTCGTCGAGACGAAGACGTCGATCTCGCCCTCGATGAACTTCTCCATCACCGGCTCGAGCTCGGCCTCGCTCATCTTCCCGTGCCCGACCGCGACGCGGGCTTTGGGGACGAGCTTCTCGAGCGCGCGTGCGACCGCATAGATCGTCTCGATCCGGTTGTGGACGTAGTAGACTTGCCCGCCGCGATCGAGCTCGGCGAGGATCGCTTTTTGGACGATCGCGTCGCTCGCCGGGACGACGACCGTCTTGATCGACATGCGGTTCTTCGGCGCCGTCTGGATGAGCGAGAGGTCGCGGACGCCCATCAGCGACATCTGCAGCGTCCGCGGGATCGGCGTCGCGGAGAGCGTCAGCACGTCGACCGAGGTCCGCAGTTGCTTGAGGCGCTCCTTGTGCATCACGCCGAAGCGCTGCTCTTCATCGACGACGATCAGGCCGAGATCGCGGAAGACGACGTCCTTTTGCAAGAGCCGATGCGTCCCGATGACGATATCGATCTTCCCGTCGGCGAGATCGCGCAGGATCGCTTGCTGCTCTTTCTTGGTCTTGAAGCGCGAGAGCTCTTCGACCCGCAGCGGGAAGCTGGCGAAACGCGCGCTGAACGTGCGGAAGTGCTGCGCGGCGAGCAGCGTCGTGGGGACGAGGACGGCGACTTGTTTCTTGTCCTGGACGGCTTTGAACGCCGCGCGGATCGCGACTTCGGTCTTCCCGTAGCCGACATCGCCGCAGATGAGCCGATCCATCGGGCGCGGCTTTTCCATATCGGCCTTCGTTTCGAGGATCGCCTTGTACTGATCGGGTGTCGGCTCGTAGGGGAACGACTCTTCGAGCTCGGCTTGCCAAGGCGTATCGGGACTGAAGGCGTGCCCCTGCGCGAGCTCGCGCTGCGCGTACAGCTCGACGAGCCCCTCGGCGACCTTCGCCAGCGCCTCGCTGACCCGGCTCTTCGTCCGCGCCCAGTCGGCACCGCCCATCTTGGAGAGGCGCGGCATGACGCCTTCGCTCGCCGTGTAGCGGGTGACCTGATGCATCTGGTGGACCGGGACGAGGAGCCGATCCGTCCCGGCGAACTTGAGGTCGAGGTAGTCGCTGGTCGCGCCGAGGATCGTCTCGGTCCGTAAGCCCAGATACTGCCCGATCCCGTGGACGGCGTGGACGACGTAATCGCCGACCTTGAGATCGGCCAGGGTGACCGGGACGCCTTCCTTGACCGCACGCAGCTTGACGCGCCGCGGCGGTTGCCCGAAGATCTCGCGATCGCCCAGGACGCGTAAGCGGATGCTCGGGATCGAGAAGCCGCTCTCGATGCTCCCGTGGTCGACGTAGACGAGGCCGCGGCCCAAGAGCTCCTGCGGGACTCCGCGCTCGACCGGGAGACCGGCACCGCCGAGCATCTCGTAGAGCCGCGAGGCGCCGGAGGTGACGAGCCAGACCGTCTCGCCGGCCGCGACCCATCCCTTCACGCTCGAGAGAAAGAGCTCGATGCGGCGATTGAAGTGCTCGCTCGGACGCGTCTCGAGGACGAAATCGTCGAGCGCGCGCGGGAGCCAATCGCTCGCTTCGGCTTCGATCCCGCCCGTGATCGTCAGGCAGAGGCGGGAGGCGAGGACGTCGCGGAAATCGCGCAAGCGGGGATACGGCGCGCTCACCTCGGCCAGGAGCGCTTCGTTCACCTCGCTCTCGTCGGCGCCGAGCTCGCCCGAAGCGACGGCGGCGAGCAGGACGTGCTCTTCCCGCGAGCGCTCCTCGTCGAGTGAGCGGTCGATGGTCGCGAGCATCCCCGGCTCCTCGAGGACGACGAGTGCGTCCCGGTCGAGATAGTCGAACAGCGTCGCCGGCCGGTCGTAGGCGAGTGAAAGCCAGGGTTCGGGGATCTCGGCCCCGCTTTCAAGGTACTCGCGCATCGCCTGCAAGACGCGCGGCTCGCCGTGCGCCCGTTCGATGATCCGGGTGCGCAGCCCATCGTCCCGCGTGATCTCACTCCACGGCGTGATCGTGACGCTCGTCAGCTCTTCGACGCTGCGCTGCGATTGCAGATCGAAGGCGCGGATGCTCTCGAGGACGTCGCCGAAGAATTCCAGCCGGACCGGCGCGGGTGCCGTCGCCGGGAAGACGTCGAGGATCCCGCCGCGGACCGCGTACTCGCCGGCCGCCGCGACGACGTCGGTGCGGTGATAGCCGGCACGGAACAAGCGCGCTTGTAACGCGTCGAAGCCCGGTTCCTCGCCGCGCTTCAGCGTGAAGGTCGTCTGCTCGAATAGGGCGCGCGGGATCAGGTACTGCCGTAGCGCCGCGACCGGGGCGACGACGATCAGCGGGCGGCGCGCGCAAAGGTCGGCGAGGAGCGTCATGCGGGCGCTCCGTTCCGAGGGGCTCTCGAGTGCTCCGATCGTCTCTTCGCGGGAGCGCAGGAGGGCGACGCTGCGGGCTTCGTCCTCGCCAAGGAAGTAGAGCAGATCGGCGAAGGTCTGCTCGGCGACGTCGGCGGTCGGGACGGTGACCAGCATCTGCCGGCCCAGTGAGCGGTACAAGCCGGCGAGCAGATAGGGCCTGGCCCCCGAGGTCGTCTCGTGGAGGGCGAAGGCGGCGCCGACCCCGGCCGGGATCGAGCGAAGGCGGTCGATCAGGGCGGCAAGGGAGCGACTGGAGCCCGGCAGGAGGGAGGGGGCGACGGCGAGGGTGGTCATGTTCCTGGAAACTGCACGCGAGACCGTAGGATACCACAGGAGCACAGCAGCCGTACAGGCACGGGCGCGGCCGCACCGGAGGCTTAATCCCGAGACGGTTTGTTGCCGCGAATCGTCAACGGCGTTGACGAGTCAAAGCCGTCTGGCAGCACGATCGTGATGCTGCTCGTGGTCAGCATTTGATCGGGGATTATGTTGACGTTGCTGTGACCCACCCGTAAGATCGGCCGACGTGAGTCCTAGAGCACTTAGAACCACGCAGTCGGTGAAGTCCACGGCAAAAGAGACCTCGTACTCGACGCCCAGCACGATGAACGGCGCCGTGGGCACGGTAATCGTCCTGCCGCCAGCATCAGTTTTTACGAGGCCTACCTCGCGCAGCGCCGTGTCGGCATCCCTCGCAAAATAGAGTATCTCGAACTCGCCCTTTGGGTTGTAGCGTCCGCCGTTCTGAAGCGATCCGATTGCGCACAGCGGTGAGTCGCGGTGTTTGAGAGGAACGGCACGAATGAGAAACCCTCGAGCGGGCTGCCCGAGGGTTTCGAGGATGCGACGAAAGCGTTCTTGCCGACGCACTTAGTCCGGTTGGCGATCGACGATGCGAGAGACGTGGTCTCGTATTTCGTCGAGCTTGCCTTCCAAGAGCCAATCGAGCGCGGTGCGGTCGCCGAGCTCACGCTGTGGAGTGTGCAGCCAATAAATCGCAAAGCGTTTCTCTTGCAAGTAATCTGCGACGTCGTCCATCATGCCGAGGAGCTTGCTCGCCGGCTCTTGGATCTTGCGACTCGTGGGTGACTCCGAGAGCGTCTTCGGTTTCGTGTTGATGATCTTCGCTAGCTGGGTCAACGTAATATCGAGTGCATCGGCGAGCTTCTTGGCGTCAATCCGGCCGTCATCGGAGATGACATCGGGGTCGAAGTGGCGAGGGCGCTCGATGACAAGGTTCATATGGCGGTTGCTCCCTGGATTCTACTTGCGAAGTATACCGCTTTAGACCTTGAATTAAATCGACTTTTCATTGGAATCTAGTCTGGAATCTAGGGGTCGTGCGCCGGATGACCTCCCGGTCGTCGGGTCGCTATGAGAGGCTGTCTCAGCCTGTGCGCCGCGCTGACCAGAGGGGGCCAGCGGGGCGCAACCACGGGGCGGCCGCCCGGTGTTGGCAATGTTAGCAGTCCATTGACAAGACTGCTAAAGACTAGTAGGATGGTGCTGCTGGCAGGACTGTCCTGCTGAAAGGAGTGACACCACGATGGCAGATATCATGGCTCGCCCGAATGGGGCCTCGCTGCGCAGCCCATTCGCCGATTGGCTGGGTTGGGACCCATTCCGGAATTTCTTCTCGAACGTCAGCCTCGGACCGGCGGTCGAAGTAGCGCGGACGGAGAGCGGGTATAGCGTCGAGATCCCGGTGCCGGGCTACAAGCCCGAGGAGATCGACGTGACGCTCGACGACCACGTCTTGACGATTGCCGGGAAGTCGGAGAAGCGCCAGTTTACGCGCTCGCTCCTCCTCCCCGAGGAGATCGACCCGGAGACGATCAGCGCGAGGGTCGAGCACGGGATGCTGTATCTCACGCTGAACTTCCATCCGAAAGCTCAGCCGAAGAAGATCAGCGTCCAAGTCGGCTCCAACTAGAGAAAACGGCGGAACGACGGATAGCGCAATCCCGGGGAAACGGTGTGCTCCGGGATTTTCTTTTTCGAGCGTGAAACGGTCGGGACCATGCTGAACGAATCACGCGTCGGAGAGATCACGGTCGCGGGCCAGCCGACGGCCGACGAGATCCGCGGTTTGCGAGCTGCCGGCTATACGACCGTCGTCAACTTGCGGATGCCGGACGAATACGAGCCCCCGCAGGTCGACGAGGCGACGATTCGCGCCTGCGGCCTCAGCTACGCGCACGTCCCGCTGACCGGTCCGACACTCTCGGCCGAGCATATCCGCAAGGTGCGCGAAGCGGTCGAAGCGGCCGACGGTTCCGTCCTCGTCCATTGAGCGGGCGCGACGCGGGCCGCGGTCGTGGCCGCAGTGATCGAAGCCGAGAACCGGAAGAGCGGAGCAGCCGGCGCGCTCGAGTTGCTGCGACGGGCGGGATACGACGTCGCCGGGACGCCGTATGCGCGCTTCATCGAGCGCTACTTCGCGGGCGGTTAACGCAGCGTCACCGGGATCGTGACTTTCGTGCTCCGTCCGTCGGGGACCGCGGCGATGAAATCGACCTGATACGTTTTGCCGTGGAACCAAAACGGGACGGCCGGCAGTTGATTGTCGACCGCGAAGATCCCATCGGCGATCTTCGGTAAGGGGATGGCGTGCCCTAACGCGTGCATCGTGACGGTCGAGACCGGTGGGCTCGTCACGACACGGATGTTGATCGGTCCGGGCGCATGCAGGGCTTGATCGTTGAGGTCGATCTCCAAGATCGCCGGCGCGTCGCTTGGTGGATCGGTCGCACCGGGCGACGGGGTCGGCAGGTAGACGAAATGGTAGGGGCTCGGCGTCGCCGGCGCCGTGAGCGGCGTCGCCGACGGGAGCGGAGCCGGCGATGACGACGGAAGGACGGCCGGGCTCGCGAGCGGTTGCGCGGCCGACGGCGTAGCGAGCTGCGGCGGCGGCGTGTAGACCGGCGGGGGCGTCAAGACGACTTGCGGCGCCGGTCCCGGTTGTGCTTGAGCCGAGACGGCCCACGCCGCGATCGTCGCGCCGACTGCGACGGCGAGCGCAAGGAGTATTCGCATCGAGATTGCTCTTCCGCCGAAGGCGCCGCCGAACATGCCGCCCGGCTGATCGTCGCTACTCGCGCCGGACGCGGACGGGTTGCGCCGTCTCATCGAGTGCCAGCGCGACCGTTCCCGGCTCCGTCGCTCGCTCGATCCCGGCGACGAGATAGAGCGGCCGTCCTTTGATCTCGTCGTAGATGCGACCGATGTATTCGCCGAGGATCCCGATCCCGATGAGCTGGACCCCGCCCAGGAACAAGATCGCGAAGATCGTCGAGGTGTATCCCGGCAGATTGTAGCCGGTGAACAACTTGAGCGACACCTCGTAGATCCCGACGAAAAACGAACCGATCGAGATGACGAAGCCGAGCAGCGACGCCAGCCGCAACGGGATGTCGGAAAACGACGTGACCCCGTCGACGGCGAAGCGCAACATCTTCGAGAGTGGGTACTTCGTCGTCCCGGAGTAGCGGGCGTCGCGGTCGTATTCGATCCCGATTTGATTGAAGCCGACCCAGCTCACCAGGCCGCGCAGGAAGCGGTGACGTTCGCGCATCTTCGCGAGCGCATCGACGACGCGCCGGCTCATCAGCCGAAAATCGCCGGTATCGAGCGGGATATCGACCTTCGTCAACCGGCGGACGAGCCGATAAAACAGCCCCGCCGTGACGCGCTTGAAGAGCCGCTCCCCTTTGCGCGAGCGGCGGATCGCGTAGACGACGTCATACCCTTCGCGCCATTTGGCGATGAAGTCGACGATCAGCTCGGGCGGATCTTGCAGGTCGCCGTCCATCAAGATCACCGCGTCACCGCGCGCCGCCTCGAGCCCGGCGGTCGCGGCGAGCTGGTGCCCGAAGTTGCGCGCCAAGTTGACGATGACGAGCTGGCGCATCGTCCGCGCGATCCGGCGCAGTGCGGCGAGCGTCCCGTCCGTGCTCCCGTCGTTGACGAAGATGAGCTCGTACTCGGGGCCGCCCTCGACGCTCTCCATGATCCGCGCGACGCGCCGCGCAAGCTCTTCGACGTTCCCTTCTTCGTTGTACACGGGGACGACGATGCTGATCATGGCTGCGGGGCTTCGTCCCCCTTGCGTAAAGATTCGCGTACCGCCTGCCAAAAGAGTGGGAAGAGCAATTCGTGATGGCCCGTGAACGAGTAGCCGCGGCCGTTGGTTCCGATGTGCGGGCGACGAACGACGTTGGTCGAGGGGCGGTACTGGCGGATGAAATCGAAATCGGCGGTGGTGAAGTCGCCGCGGGCGCCGAGGTTACGCGACGTGCTGACGGCCTTGAGGAAGATCTCGGGGAGGACGACGGCCGAGCCGAAGTTGAGGTAGACCCCGCCGTCGAGGAGATCCGAGACGATCGAGCAGAGGATGCGGAAGTCGAGCATCGCCGCGGCGCCGAGCGCGGCGCCGTCGGCGCTCGGATGCGCGTGCACGATATCGGTCCCGATGGCGATCGCGACGCAGAGCGGACGTTCTTCACGGGCGCACGTCGCGAGGATCGAGGTCTCGGCGAAGGGAGCATCGGCGGCGAGGAGCGCATTGCCGAGCGCCCGCCCGATCCCCGCCGCCGGTCCCTCGCGGTTGATCGCTCCCAAAATGAAGTCGGCCGTCTTCCCCGACATCCCGAAGGTCCCGTCGACGAGCGAAGCGTCGACGTCTTCGGAGGTCCGGCCGATCAGCGCGAGCTCGACGTCGTGAATCGTCACCGATCCGTTCGAGAGGATCGCCGTCACCAGACCGTCGCGGACGAGATCGCACAGAACCGGCGCCAGGCCGACCTTGATGACGTGCCCGCCCATCCCGAGGAGGACCGGACGCCCCCTGCGGATCGCCTGTGCCGTCCGTTCGACGAGCTCACGCAGCGAGCTCCCGGCTAGGATGTTCGGGAGCGCGTCGAACCACTCGACGAATGAAACGCCGGCCCGAGTCGAACGCGCGCTATCGGTTCGTGCGACCTTCGAGGGCCGCTCTTCGAGCGACGTCGTCTGAAGGCGCGAGACATCGAGCGGCCGATAGCGCATCGAGGCGCTGTTTAGCGTGATCGGATTGCCTGACCTGCGCCAGCTTGTCTTGGTAGCAATCGGCTGGTGGCTCCTCCCGAATGTCTTCTCACATTCGACGCCCACGCCGCCGCCCCGGCCTTCGTCCAGCCGGACCGCGCCGCGAATTCTCCGCGTCGAGCTCTCCAAGCTCGACATCGGCGCAGGCGATCACGTCACCGGCGAAGTCGTCACCTCGCCGAACGTCAAGACGGTGAAGGCCTTGATCGTCGGCGAGTCGATCAACCTGACCCGTTCGCGGGTCGGGCACTTCCCGATCTTCTTCACGGTCCCGACGCCCGTACCGTTCTTCTTCAAGGGGAATCAAAGCGTCGAGTTCGTCGCGCTCGACGCATCGGGCGCGAAGGCGACGAAGACGATCAACTTCCACGTCCACTAGCACGCGGCGGCTGCGCTAATGGTGGAGCGTCCCGCGTGCACCGCCGGGCGGTGCGGGGGCGAAGCCGGGCGGCGGCGTGTGGACCTGCGTCGGTCCGAGGCCGGGCGGCGGAGTGGGGAGATTGAGGATACCGTTCGGATTGAACGGTGTCGGGACGCTCCCCGGGCCGATATTTTGCGTCCCGATCCCGGTCGATTCGTCCTTCCAGTGGTAGACGACGTCGTCGCGGCGCAGCGCGTCGGCTTCGCGCACCGTGAAGGTGCGCGGCGGATCGTCCATCCCGTCGCGCCCGACTTCGATCGTGCGGAAGCTGCCGCGGTCGTATTTGTAGTGGAAGATCGTCCCCGAGCGGAAGCTCGTCGTCGCGCGGTAGTGTAAGGCGTCGATCCGTGTCAGCAGGATCGCGCGCGGATCCCAATTGGCGACGTCGGTCGTGATGTAGACGCTGTCGGTCAACGGCGTATTCGGCGGAACCTGCACGACGAACGTCACCGCGACGAGACGCCCGGTGTTCGGCGGACCGTGATAGGCGTTGGGGCGTTGATCGAAGTTCGCCGTCACCGGCGATTGCGCGATCGCGAACTTTTGAATTTGCTGATACGCGGCTTTGTTGTCGAAGCTTTGCGCCGAGGCGATCGGCTGCTGCGAGACGGCGAGCTCGACGATCTTCCCGGTCGTCTTGTCGAACGAAGCGTCGGCGTACATCGTGGCGCCGGGCGGCCGGCTGAGCGGCTGCTTCGTCTTGTAGTCGACGATCTTGGCGTTGGGATCGAGCTTGAAGCTGTCGCCCGTCGTGAAGAAGACGTAGCCGCGCTCGACGTCGAGGAGCTGGCCCGCATAACGGATGAGGACTTGGTTCGGTGCGGCGGTCGCCGGCGGCGTGACGGTCGGCGTTTGCGGGATCACCTGGAGGACCGGCGGGGGCGTCGGCGGGCCGACGATCGGTTGCGCCGCGGAGCGCGGGCTCCACGCGGCGATCAGGACCGCCGCCGTCAGGAGCGCGGCGAAGATCCTCATGGGCCGAATTGGATGAGCATTTGCGGGGACCATTTGGCGCCGTACCAGTTGAAATAGTACGACCTGCCCAGCTCCAAGGAAAGCTGCGGGGTCAGCCGCAGCTTGAGGTCGGCGTTGAAATAGTACGGCGGTCGGCCCGAGACCAGTCCCACCGGCGGCGGGAAGTCGTGGTAATGGGCGAAGGTCAGGCTGGCGCTGAGCGTCGGTCGCGGCGTGTAGGAGAGCTGATAGGTGAGGCCGCGCGAGGTCGCGAGCCCCCGGTAGGCGGCATAGCCGAGCATGGGCAAGCCGGTGACCGGGTCGGGCGGTGTCGTCGGCGGGTAGAGGGCGAGCTGTTGCGCGCCCGCATAGTCGCCGCTGTTGACGTTTTGGTAAGTAATCGAAAACGCCGCCTTCGTCCCGATCAGGCGCGAGAGCGATGAAGTGACCGTCACTTGATCGAGATAGTGCGGCAAGCTAAAAAACGTCCGCTGCCGGTCATAGCTCGCGACGAAGTAGGTGTCGTTGAAGAGCTTGATCGCGTTCGTGTAGATCGTCCCGCCCAAGAAGGTCGACCACAGATTCGTGTAGCGCGTCCCGTTGAAGGTCCCGATCCCATAGGTGTCGTCGTACACCGCCGCGCCGGAACGCAAGCGGAAGAAGAGCGGCAAATAGTGGAGCTGATGATCGAAACCGACCCACTGAAAGGTGAGGTTGGTCGGATGGTCGGGGTCGTTCCCGGCGAGGCCGTAGTTCCACAGGTTGTACGTCAGCCGGACGAACGAGTTGTGCAGCGCGGCCGTCGCCGCGAATGACCCGAACCAGGCGGCCGTCACGGGCGTCGTCCAGCCGTACTGATCGTAGTTGAGCTGCTGGAACGTATCGAGCTGGAGGTTGCGATTGAGGCGGTCCGAGGCCAAGAGGTTCGCCTGCTTCAACGGGCGATCGAACGGGTTGAGCGAGGCGACGATGTAGGCGTTGTCCCAAGCGAAGTGTTGCTCGAAGCCCAGATACGCCCCGATGTTGTTCGGACCGCCGTCGTAGCGCGCGTGTAAGGTCGAATACCACCATCGTCCGCCGGCGAACGGATAGCCGACGTCGACGGCGGCGCCGACGAGCGAGTTTTGACGGAAGTTGATGTTGCTGGAAAAGTTGAAATAGAGCTGACCACCCGGTGCTTTCATCCCCAGGACATGGACGCGCGTCCCTTTGAACAGGAGCGCGTCGAGCGGCCAGATCACCGCGCTCGTGGCGGTGAGGAAGACCGCGTCGTGACTGAGGTCGGGGAAGAGGAAGGCGTCGGGCGGTATTTCGCGACCGAGATAGGGGACGGCGTAGTTATCTCCGATGAACGTCCAGCGATCGGGTTCGTTCAAGATGGGGAGAAAATACGAGCGCCCGTCATTAAGGAAATATGAGAATGCGGCGCCTTCGTATTCGACGCCCTTCGACTCGAGCCGGACGTGGCCGGCGATGAGGAAGCGATTGAGCCGCAGATCCGTCGAGAACGCGTCGCCGGTGATCAGCGTCCCGTCGTCCATTTGGAGCCGGACGTGGCCGGTCGCTTCGATGATGTACCGATTCCAATAGAACTCGATCGAATCGGCATCGAGATTGATCCGCGAGAACGGCGCGGAGGTCGGGATCACGTAGGGGATGAGCGTCGGCGCGGCGCTCGGGACCGGAGCCGCGGAGGCCGCCGGAGTCGGAGCAGGCGGCGGCGTCACCTGCGCTCGTGCCGCCGCCGTAAGGGCAAGCGAGAAGGCCAGCGCGACGAGCGCACCGCTCAGAACACGGAGAGACACGTGGGATTCGTGCTTCGTGCGGGAAGCGGGAAGGCCTTGCATTTCGCATATCAGAAGCGCCTGGGAGCGGTGCGCCGCGGCCGGGCCCACCTTCGTACCGTCCTCGTCCCGACCGCATCGAGCCGACAGGGTGATCGTACGGCGGTGCGAAGGACCTGCAGGCGCGTATGCTCGAACGGCAAACCGCAGACGCGGCATCACCAGGTCACTGCGCGTTGTGGATAACACGGACGCGATGGTTCAAACGTCTCAGCTTCTCGATCGCATTCACCACGGGTTCATTTTCGTCAACGTGAACGACCTCGATCTAACGTTCGGGCAGCGACGGGACGTCCGCGAGCAGGCGGGGCGCTGAGCGCGGCATGAGCATCGCCGAATCGCAGGCCCTCGCCGTCGCCGAAACCGTCCCGTACCGGCGCGAGATCCCGAGATCGTGGCGGATCGCGAAGCGGATCACCGATATCATCGTCTCGCTCGTGGTCCTCACCGTCCTTTTCCCGGTGCTGCTGCTCGCGATGGCCGCGATCGTCCTGGTCTCGCCCGGCTCGCCGATCTTCATGCAGGAGCGCGTCGGCGAGAACGGCCGGCGCTTCAAGATGTTCAAGCTGCGGACGATGATCGACGGGGCGCATCTGATGCTCGACGACGTCCGCCATCTGAACGAGGTCGACGGCCCAGTCTTCAAGGTCCGCAACGATCCGCGCCTCCACCTCTTGGGGCCGTTGTTGCGGCGGACAAGCCTCGATGAAGTCCCGAACTTCGTCAACGTATTGCTCGGCGACATGTCGATCGTCGGGCCGCGCCCGCCGCTCCCCGAGGAGGTCGAACACTACGACGTCCGCGCGACGGTTCGGCTGACGATCAAGCCGGGGATCACGTGCTTGTGGCAGATCAGCGGCCGTTCGAACATCTCGTTCGATCAGTGGGTCGAGCTCGATCGCCGCTATATCGAGACGTGGACGCCGTGGGGCGACCTGCTCCTGATGCTGCGGACGATCCCGGCCGTCCTCAGGGGGGATGGCGCGCACTAGACGCGCCCACCTGCATCCCGTCGAGAAGCCGAAGCGTCGCTCGATCGGCCTCTCGACCCTCATCGTCATGGGCGCGACCCTCGCCTCGACCCTGCTCGGCTTCGGGCGAGAAGTCGTGAGCGCCGCGTATTACGGGACCCAGTGGGAGATGGATACGTTTTTGGCGGCCGCGACGATCCCGACGATCATCTTCGGGCTCTTCAACGGGGCGCTGGTCAGCGCGCTCGTCCCGGCGTTTTCGGAATATTTGGCGCTCAAGCGGGAAGACGACGCGTGGCGCCTGGCGAGCACCGTCATCAACGGGCTGTTCATCATCCTCTCCGTCGGGGCGCTCTTGGGGTGGCTGCTCGCGCCGTACTATGTCCCGCTGATCGCGCACGGATTCCCCGGGCCGCAACTCGCGGTCGCCGTGCGGATGACGCGTTTCCTCATCCCGACGATCGTCGCGACGAGCCTGGCCGGAGTGGTGGCGGCGCTACTCAATTCGTACGGACGGTTCGGCGCCGCCGCACTGCAGGGCGTCGCGATCAACCTCGTGACGATCGTGACGGTCGTGCTGCTAAACCGGAAGGTCGGGATCTACGCGCTCGTCTTCGGGACGATGTTCGGGCTCTACGCGCAGCTCTTCATCCAGCTCCCCGCGCTGATCGGGATGGGCCGATACCGGTTCATCCTCGATCTGCGTCATCCGGGATTGCGGCGGATTTGGACGCTCCTCGGGCCGGTCGTCGTCGGCTCGGCGGCCGGACAGGTCGCGATGTTCTTCGATCGGTTTTTCGCCTCGACGTTGAGCCCGGGCTACATGGCGGGGATGAACTACGCGCTCAAATTGGTGGGGTTCCCGCAACAGATCTTCGCGGCGGCGATTGCGACCGTGATCTTCCCGCTGCTGGCCTCGCACTTCGCGACGGAGAACCGCGCCGGGGTACGACGGACCGTCGTGATGGGGCTACGCATCGTCACGTTCATCACCGTCCCGGCGCTCTGCGGGCTCGTCGTGCTGCGCCGGCCGATCATCGAAGCGCTCTTCCAGCGCGGCGCCTTTCAGACGAGCGCGACCGATTTGTGCGCCAGCCTCTTACCCTATGCGGCCCTCGGGTTGATCGCGCTGGCGGCGAACGTCGTGTTGAGTCGCTGCTGCTTTGCCTGTAACGAAGCGAAAGCTACCGTCCTGATCTCGGTGGCGACTGTGGTGTTGAACATCGTCTTTTCGGTGTGGTGGCTCCCGACACTCGGCGCCCGCGGTTTGCTCCTCGCGAACTCGGTGAGCCAGAGCCTGCAGGCGGTCGCGCTCTTCGTCCTCGTGTGGCGTTTCCTCAACGGCTTCGATTGGAAGACCTTGCTGCGCTCCGCCGCCGGGACCGCGCTCGCATCGCTCGCGATGGTGGCGGCCCTGCTCTGGATCGAGAGCTGGATCGTGCAGCCGGCGCCGAGCCTCTCGTCGCGGCTCAGCTATCTGGTCGGGCAACTCGCGATCGGCGTCCTCGTCTACGTCGCCGTCGCCCGCCTGCTCGGACTCGAAGAGCTCAGCATGGCGATGAACTTCATCGTGGAAAAATTCCGCACCCAGCAGTTGAGCCCACCGGAGAACCGCAGCGTCCCGATCGCGTAGCCTCAGCCTGCTCGTCGTCCTCACGGGAGCCGTCGGCGCCCTCGGCGTCCTGCACGGCTATTGCATCTCGCCCGTACTGAACGCCGACGCGATGTTCCCCTTCATGTTCGTTCAGGATGTGGCACGATCGGGGACGTCGGTCATCTGGTGGCTCCCGCCGGTGAACGGCTTGTTCCCCGATCTCGTCGCCACGGCCATCGGCTATGCGGCGCACTTGGCGTTTCGAGAAAACATCCTGCTCGTCTATGCGGTCTTCTGCGCGTTCACGTTTCTGACGAGCTATGCGCTGTTGCGCGCCGGCGGGATCGAGACGCTCCCCGCGGCGGCGGCTTCCTTGGCCGCCTTCGCCGCCTTCGCATGGCTCGAGCCAAGGCCGACGTTGCTCACGACGACCCTGCTCTCGCCGGACTCGCACCAGGGCTCGATCGGCTTCGCACTCGCGGGCGCGGCGCTCTACCTGCAGCTCGTCGGCCGGCGCCGGCCTCGGGCGGCGGCGCTCGCACTCGTCGTGGCGCTCGGCGTCTTCGCCGATCGGCTCTTGCTCCTGCAACTCGCCGCGCCGCTCGCGATCCTCGCGCTCGCCTCGTCGCGGACGGAGCGAGGGCGAGAACAGGTGAGAGCGCTTGGGGCGCTAGCGGTCGGTGTGCTCGGCGGCCTGCTCGCAACCGCGATCGTCGAACGGAGCGGCCCCTTTCATATCGGGGTCGCGATGCAAATCGGTCACTATCGTTTCGGACGCCACGCGCTCGGCGAACTGATCGCAAACCTAGGGACGGTCTTCGGCACCGCACATGCCCTCGGCTTTGCACTCGCCTACCTCGCATTGCTCGCGCTCGCGTTCGTCAAAGGCAGGGGGAACCGCTATAGCGACCTCCTCGCCGTCGGGATAGCGCTCAGCACGGCGGCGCTGGTAGCGCCGATCGTCTCGCTCATGTGGGTCGACGTGACGGCGATACGCTATCAGCTCCCCGCCTTTTTGATACCGGGGCTCATCATCGTCGCGGTCGCTTTGAACGAGCTCGCCGGACGGGCGCGCTCCGCCTTCGCTGTGAGCCTCCCTGCGTTCGTCATCGTCCTCGTCGTCGCATCGGCAGGTGTCGTGAACGCCTCCGGCGTCCGGCACATGCGGACGCCCGGCGACGCAACGTTTGGGGACGTCACGGCGCTGGCCGGCGCATTAGAACGCGAGGCTCCGCCCGCGGTCCTGGCCGAGTACTGGCTGGCCAAGCCGCTGCTCTTGGTCTCGGACGGCCGGCTCAAGACCTGCGAGATCGACGATGCCGGAAATGTTTTTCCTTGGATTACCGATCTGAACTGGTGCCTCGGCGCTTACCGTGCGCTGGCGCGTGCTGCGGCCCCGATCCCGGTCGTCGACTACGGGAATCGCATCGATGTCAACGCCCTCGAGCAGCGATTCGGCGCGCCGAGCCGGGTAGCGACGCTCGCGGGATACCGGGTGTTGTACTTCCCTCCCGCGAGGGCGAAGGTCGCTGTTCACGCGAGTCTGTGCAGCGCGCTTCGGGCATCGGGGCATGAGCAAGACCTTAGTGCCTGTTAATGATCGATAGGCACGTCTGGTGCCTGTGGCGAGCGATCGACACAGGCAGGCAAGGACGTCGAGCTGTTCTAAAAAAAACTTGTGATTCTCAACAACAATCCCGCAATCGAGTTCGAGAAGCTGGCCGCGCAGCTTGGCGCAGTTGCCGCCGAGCTGCGAACAAGCGGAGCTATCGAAAGGAACAGGAAGGCACGCGCTGCGGAGGAAAACTCACCCGAGGCTCAGCGAGCTCGGTTTCTTGCGATCAGAGCGCTTCTAGACCGTGCCGACGACTTGAATCATGTGCAGGTTCCCCTTCCCAGGATAGCAAGGCTACCAGTGGTAGGCATGCGGCCTGCGCAGTTTTTGTTGCGCTTTTTTAATTATCTTTTCCGGCAGCAACGCGAGTTGAATGAGATCCATACGCGCGTGCTGAGAGAAGTTAATGAAGAACTCGAGCGCCTGCAAAATGCTATCGACCGCTTGAGTAATCGATGAGACGCCGACGCGTGGCGATCGTAACTCCGTGGTACGGCGAAGAGAGCCACGGTGGAGCCGAACTTCTGGCTAGAGAGCTCGCTGTTCGCTTGGCGGAGCAAGATGAGGTTACGGTGCTGACGACAACGTCCCGCTCGTTCCTTGCCGAGTGGGACGCAAACTATTACAAGCCAGGGAAAAAACGAGAGGGGAATCACAGCGTCGTTCGGTTTCCCATTTGCATTCGTGATCGTGAGCGCTTCCAGCGGTTGAATGATGAGTTGCTGACTACCCCCAGAGCAGAGTGGAGCAGACTCCGCGATCGTCGCACAAAGACCGACCCATTCATCGACGAGTCAATCAATTCGACGGGTCTAGAACGTCATCTGGCGAGCAAGGCGCGATTCCTCTACGACAGGGTTTTGTTTCTGCCGTACTTATACGGAGTCGTTGTTCGGGGAATCGAAGCGTATCCAGGACCGGCGTATCTTATTCCCTGTCTTCATGACGAGGTATATGCGAGAATCCCGCGGATAGAAGATGCGATTCACCGCGCTCGTGCGCTCCTTTTCAATAGCGTTGGAGAGGCGGAACTCGCCATCCGATTATACGGTCCGGGGATAGTTTATAAATCGCACGTCATAGGGACGGGGGTTGCCCCGCATGGAGTCGCACCCTCGCGAATTCCGGTCGCGTCGCGGTATTTTCTGTATCTGGGGCGACGCGAGCCCGAAAAAGGGGCAAAGTTTCTCGTCGACCTTTTCCGTCAACGAAACCAAGGCGGTCTTAGTGATCGTGCAGCTTTGGTTTTAGCAGGTCCAGGCGCGGCATCGTATGATGATCCAAATTATGGAATATATGATTTGGGTTTCGTTGACGAAGGAACGAAGCGTGGACTGTTGCGCAACGCGCTTGCCCTGCTAATCCCAAGCGTCTACGAAAGCTATTCTCGTGTTATGATGGAGGCCTGGCTTGAGGGGACACCAGTCGTTGCGCATGCTCACTGTCTGCCAACCGCATGTGCAGTCCGGGACTCCGGAGGCGGCTTTGTTGCGGCGACTACTGAAGAGTGGTTGAAAGTACTTGCTTGCATAGAGTACATGAACAGTGAGCAGCGAGAGGCACTGGGCCGAAAAGGCATTGTTTACACCAGCGAGCACGCCGACTGGCAGAAGACAATCGATCGCCTGCGCAAGGTCTTTGATGCGGACCAAATACGTGCGCAGCGTGCGCCTAGACGGGTCGATCAGGTTATGGAGGGATTCGATTCAGGCGACGCGATATCACAGCAGGCACTTTTCATACGCGAGCAGCTACGGCGTCGTGGATTGGCGAGCGACATATATGCCGTAAGGGTGCCTCCCCGTTGCAAGGACGCACTGCAATTGCGAGGATCGGTCCAAAATATCGCGGACGCCATTGTTTACCATCATTCGATCGGCTCAAATGCTGCTTGGGTAAGCCTGCAGGCGCCGAGAAAAGCGCTAGTGTATCACAACGTCACGCCTGCCCGGTTTTTTGCTCCATACTTACCGGGAGTCGCGAGGCAACTCGAACAAGGGCGCGCCCAACTCGCGGCCATGGCATCAGAGTTTGATCTTATCATCGCGGATTCAGAGTACAATGCGTCGGAACTGCGGGAGCTTGGAATTAATCGGCCGCTACGAACGATACCAGCCCTTGACGATTTTTCGCGGTTCGATGTAACTCCGAACAGACGCGTTACGAGAACTGGCCGAGGTGGTGTGTGGCTTTTCGTAGGCCGAATCGCTCCCAATAAGGGTATCGCGGCACTGATCGATGCCTTTGAGGCTTACCTGGCTCTCGACGAAGGGGCTGTGCTCTTTATTGTCGGTAAGTACGATCAAGGCGATCCTTATTTTCGTGAGTTGAACCAGACGCTCGCGGAGCGACACCTCGATCCCTACGTGACGTTCACCGGCTTCGTAGAGGCTGCCGGGCTTGCTTCGTACTATCGGACGGCAACGGTGTTCGTATGTTTAAGCGAGCACGAAGGCTTTTGCGTGCCGATCGTCGAGGCAATGTTCTTTGACGTTCCGGTCATAGCAAAGGGCGTCGCTGCTATTGCGGAAACCCTCGGTCCAGCAGGCATCCTCTTGCAATCCGATGCGGACTGTTGCGACGTTGCAGCTGCCGTTTATGCGGTGCATCGCGACGAGGAATTGCGCTGCCGGCTTATCGAGACGCAGCGAGAGTATCGTCGCAAATTCCTTCCAAAAGTTGTCGGTTCACTTATTGACGAGGCGGTAACGTCTCTTCTGTCATGACTGGAGCGAGTATGCGCCGACGTGATAGACGAATAGCCACCGCGAGAATATGAACCGCCAGGTCGCAGCCATGCTCATCAGAATACGCGAAATGGAGGATTCGCGATTCTGGAAGCTGCGCAACGCGTGGTTTGAGCTAAAAAAGAGGCTAGGGCTATCCCTTCACGGGGCGCTGGCGCCCTTTAAACTGGAGCCATGCCTGGGCGAGCGACTTTCCGAGGAGGCGACGTACGCGGAATGGCTGGCAGAGAACGCTGTTAGGAAATCTGATGTTAGCCGATTGCAGCGAATGTCCGCTGCACTCGCATCGAAGCCCCAAATCAATGTTGTTCTATGTGCCTTAGATAGGGGGAATCCCTATCTGCGCGATGCGATAGAATCCGTCGCAAGACAGGCATACCCTTACTGGAAACTTTATATAGTAGCCGACAACCTCACCCGTAGAAGCGTCGAGGGCGTAATCCCTAAGGATTGCATTGGCGGAGAAATCACCGTAACCGTGGGGAGTCGCCGGGCCAATACCGCCGAAGCGATAAACAGTGCGATCAATGCCGTCGATGGAGGGTTCCTGGCGTTTTTGGGTGAGCGCGATCAGCTGGCGCCGGACGCGCTTTTCGAGGTAGCGCTACTTTTGAATGAGCGTCCAAATGCGGACATTATATATTCGGATGAAGATCTCATAGATGATCATG
>Ga0209062_1002332_pt1 | contig 26183 bp, 23 predicted proteins | sample Coa_R2_2_FD_187158 | JGI IMG/M metagenome (GOLD analysis project Ga0209062, IMG submission 187158) | Surface soil microbial communities from Centralia Pennsylvania, which are recovering from an underground coalmine fire - Coalmine... | ecosystem: Environmental > Terrestrial > Soil > Unclassified... | reverse complement strand
GCCGCGGCATCCAGTTCTTCGATTACGGCCACGGTCCGGCCGCGCGATTCCTGCTTTTCGACGCGGTAGTGATGGTCGGCGAAGGAGGCAACCTGCGGGAGGTGCGTGACGCACAGGACCTGGTTGGCCGCCGCCAGCTTCTTCAGCCGCCGCCCGATGCCCTCCGCCGCGCTGCCGCCCACGCCTGTATCGACTTCATCGAAGACGAGCGTCCGCACCATACGCGGCTTTGCTCCCGCAGCGCCTGCGGCAACGGGCGCGGCCAGGCACGTCTTCAGCGCGAGCGCGATGCGGGAGATTTCGCCGCCCGAAGCGACCTTTTCGAGCGGACGCGGCTCTTCGCCCAGGTTCGGCGAGACGAGGAAGCTCACGCGGTCCGCGCCTTCGGCCGACCATTCCGCGGGTGAAAGATCGATGCGGAAGACGGTCCGCTCCATCGCCAGGCCGGCCAGTTCGGCCTCGACGCGTTTTTCGAGCTTGCGGGCCGCGGCGGTGCGCCGCGCCGTCAGGTCAGCGGCCACGGCGGCGAATTGCGCGGCCAGGCGGTCGCGCGCGGCGCGCAGTTGCTCGATGCGCTCGCCCGCGTGCTCGACAGCCGCGATATCGCGCCGCACGGCATCGAGAAACGCGAGGATCTCCGGGATCGTCTGGCCGTATTTCCGCTTCAGCTTGTCGATGGCCGCCAGCCGGCTTTCGATTTCTTCGAGGCGCCCGGGGTTCGCCTCGAGGCCGGAAAGATAATCGCGCAGGCCGTAGGCCACTTCCTGCAGGCTGAGGTCGGCGGCCTTGAGGTGCTCGCGCAGCGGTTCGAGCGACGCATCGATGCGGCACAGCTCGTCGAGGCGGCGGGCAGCGGCGCGGGCCAGCGAGACGGCGGATTCGGGGCTGTCGTAGATCGCGGAGTACGCGATCGTGGCGGCCTCTTCGAGGCGCTGGACGTTTTGCAGGACGCGGCGCTCGTTTTCGAGGGCGGTGTCCTCTTCCGGCTCGAGTGCGGCGGTCTCGATTTCCTTGCGCTGGAACGACCACAAGTCGAGCAGGCGCAGCTTCTCCTGCTCGCCGCGCTCCAGTTCATCGAGCTCGGCCGCCGCGCTGCGCCACTCGCGGTAGATGCAGGCCGCGCGGTCCAGAAGATCGCGATGGCCGGCGAAGGCGTCCAGCAGGTCGCGCTGCGAATCGGAAGAAAAAAGAAGCTGCTGATCGTGCTGGCCGTGGATATCGGCCAGATGCGGCGCCAGTTCGCGGAGCAGGGAAGCAGCCACCGGCCGGCTGCCGACATAAGCGCGCGATTTGCCGCCGGCCAGAATCTCGCGTTCGATGAGCAGCTCGCCATCCTCGACTTCGAGGCCCGCCGGTTCGAGCAGCCGCCGCACGGCCGCGTGCTCGCGCACGTCGAAGATGCCGGCGACGCGCGCGCGCGCCTCGCCGGTGCGGACCATGTCCGCGGAGGCGCGCGAGCCGAGCAGCAGCCCGAGCGCATCCACCACGATGGATTTTCCGCTGCCGGTCTCGCCCGTGAGCAGGTTCAGGCCCGCGTGAAACTGCACGCGCAGGCGCTCGACTACGGCGTAGTTTTCGACCACGAGTTCGAGCAGCATTGTGGAGATTATAGCGGGGTGCACGGTTGCTGCGGAGTGGACCATGAATTCACCGCCGAGACGCAGAGACGCCGAGGAAAAACGAAAGGCAAGACAGGTCTTCTCCGCGCCTCTGCGTCCCGGCGGTGAACTTTATCCGCCGCCGACGAACTGCACGATTTCGATCTGCGCGCCGGGGCGCACGGGGGTCTCGGGCCAGAGCGGCTGTTTGACGATGCGGCGGTCGAGTTCGATGGCGACGCGGGCGGGGTCGAGCTGCAACTCGGCGAGCAAACCGAGCAATGTTTGGCCCTCTGTGGTGGTGCGCGCTTCGCCGTTCACGGTGATCGGGACACTCACGTTGGTTGACACCCTACTTTTGTACCAATTATAGTCAAATTTAAAGGCTAGTCTTCCCGGAAACCGGATGCCAACCTCCTACACCGAACTGTATTTTCCCGTGCTGGTGCAGGCCCTGGTCGCGATGTTGCTCGCGGCCGGACTGCTCGGCGCCTCCTACGTGCTCGGCAAGAAGGTCCGGAACCGGGTGAAAGATACGCCGTACGAATCCGGAATCCCGCCGCAGGGCGATGCCCGCCAGCGCTTCAGCGTGAAGTTTTACCTGGTAGCGATGCTTTTCATCCTGTTCGATATCGAAGCTGTGTTCCTGTACCCGTGGGTGGTCGTTTACCGCGAGCTGAAGATGGTCGCTTTCGCCGAGATGCTGATTTTCATGGTTTTGATCGTTTCCGGATTGTTTTACACCTGGAAAAAGGGTGTGCTGGACTGGTCCAAGGAGGACCAATCCGGCCGGAAGTAAACGCGTTCGAGAATGTTACCCGACAATTTGCGTGAGCACGCCGTGGCGGCGGCCCTGGAGGCCTTCGACGCGGATGCGATACAGACCGGCAAGCACGAAAAGGGCGAGCTGACGCTCGAGATCGCGCCCGCCAAGATCGCGAGCGTGTGCGGCTTTCTGAAATACGATCAACAGTTCGTCCGGCTGAGCACGGTGACCGCGGTGGACCGCTATCCGGCTGAGCCGCGTTTCGAGGTCGTCTACCATTTGCATTCGATCGAGCGCAAGCTTCGGCTTCGGCTGAAGTGCCGCATTGCGGGCGCGGAGCCGGAGATCGATTCGGTCACTTCGGTGTGGCGCGGGGCGAACTGGTACGAGCGCGAAGTCTTCGATCTCTTCGGGATCCGGTTCCGCGGCCATCCGGACCTGCGCCGCATCATGCTGCCGGACGATTGGGAAGGCCACCCGCTGCGCAAGGACTACCCGGTTACGGGTTCGAGGGTTTGAGCGATGAGCGAATCGGGAATTCCGGGAAATATTGTGGCGGAGGTCGAGGATCAGCAACAGCCCGAAACAGGGCCGCGCCGCATGGTCCTCAACATGGGGCCGCAACACCCCTCGACGCACGGGGTGCTGCGGCTGCTGATGGAACTCGATGGCGAAACCATCCGTTCCTGCCGGCCGGACATCGGCTATCTCCACACGGGCATCGAAAAGGAATTCGAGGTCAAGACCTACCAGCAGGCGGTCACCCTGACGGACCGCGTCGATTACCTGGCGCCACTCTCCAATAATCTCGGCTACTGCCTGGCCGTCGAGAAGCTGCTCGGCATCGAAATTCCGCCGCAGGCGCAGTGGATGCGCGTGATGCTGACCGAGCTGACCCGGCTCAACAGCCACCTGGTCTGGCTCGGCACCCACGCCATCGATATCGGCGCGATGAGCGTGTTCCTCTACTGCTTCCGCGAGCGGGAGGACATTCTGCGGCTGTTCGAGATGTTCAGCGGACAGCGCATGATGACCAGCTATTTCCGCATCGGCGGTCTGGCGCTCGAGCCGCCCCGCGGCTGGCACCAGCGCGTGAAGAAGTTCATCGACGTTTTCCCGAGCCGCGTCGACGAGTACGAGAATCTCCTCACCAATAACCGCATCTGGATCGGCCGCACCCGCGGTGTGGGCCACATTCCGCTCGAGGACATGCTGGATCTGGGCATTACCGGCCCGATGCTGCGCGCCGCCGGCCTCAAAATCGATGCGCGTAAGGACGAGCCGTACTCCAGCTACGAGAAATTCGACTTCGAAGTGCCGACGCGGACGGAAAACGACGTCTATGCGCGGTATCAGGTGCGGATCGCGGAAATGCGGCAGAGCGCGCGCATCATCCAGCAGGCGCTCGAAGGCATGCCGGGGGGCCCCTGGAAGGCCGATGCGCCGCACGTGGTCCTGCCCGACCGCGAAAAAATGAAAACGCAGATGGAAGCCCTGATCTACCATTTCAAGATCGTCACCGAGGGCTTCCGCGTTCCCGAAGGCGAAGTCTACCAGGTGATCGAATCGCCGCGCGGGGAACTGGGATATTACGTCGTCAGCGACGGCACCTCCAGCCCATACCGCGTCCACATGCGGACCCCCAGCTTCGGCAATCTGCAGGCCACGCCCAGAATGGTCGAAGGCACTCTGATCGCGGATGTGATCGCGGCCATCGGGAGCATGGATTTCGTCCTGGGAGATACGGATAGATGAGGCTTTCCTTTTACCGCAGAGACGCAGAGGACGCGGAGGTTGCGCAGAGAAATCTTTATGGTTTTCTCTGCGTTGCCTCTGCGATCTCCGTGTCTCAGCGGTTCGGATTGTTGAGATGACTTTTTCTCCTGAACTCGAAGCCAGATTCGATAAGCTGCTCAAGAGCTATCCGCCGGGGCGGCAGCGCTCGGCGCTGATTCCGATGCTGATGTACGGGCAGGACGAGATCGGCTCGGTGACGGACGAGCTGATCGAAGAGGTGGCCCGGCGCGTGGGCGTTACGCCGCTGCAGGTCAACGAGGTGCTCTCGTACTACTCCATGCTGCACCGCAAGCCGCTGGGGAAGTATCACGTGCAGGTCTGTACGAACATTTCCTGCCTGCTGCATGATGGCGATAAGCTTTACGAGCACGCCTGCCGGAAGCTCGGCATCGGCCACAAGGAAGTCACGGCCGATGGGCAGATCTCGCTCGAAGAGGTCGAATGCATGGGCGCCTGTTCGTGGGCGCCGGCCATCCAGGTGAACTACGACTTCCACCATTTCGTGACTCCGCAGAAGCTGGACGAGATCCTGGACGGATTGAGAAAGAAATAGCGCATGCTGTACAACGAACCCAGCCCGCTCGAAACCAGGGTGCTCTCGCGCCGCTTCGGCCTGCCCCATTCGGAATCCATCGATACCTATCTCGCGACGGATGGCTACAAGGCCTTTATGAAGGCCGCCGGCATGAAGCCGGAGGAGATCATCGAGGAGGTCAAAGTCTCGAATCTGCGCGGCCGCGGCGGCGCCGGATTTCCGACGGGCATGAAGTGGAGCTTCGTGCCGCGCACGTCGCCCAAGCCCAAGTACATCGTGGTCAACGCGGATGAAAGCGAGCCCGGCACCTGCAAGGACCGCGTCCTGATCGAAAACGACCCGCATCAGTTGATCGAGGGCGTGCTCATCGCCGGCCTCGCGGTGGACGCTCACGCCGGCTATATCTACATCCGCGGCGAGTACCGCTACCTGATCGAGATCATGGACAAGGCCATTGCCGAGGCATATGCGCGCGGCTGGCTGGGCAAGAACATCCAGGGCACGGGTTTCGACTTCGATCTGTACACGCACACCGGCGCCGGCGCTTACGAGTGCGGCGAGGAATCGGCGCTGCTCGAATCGCTCGAGGGCAAGCGCGGCGTCCCGCGCATCCGGCCGCCGTTTCCGGCGGTGGTGGGCGCGTTTCAGTGCCCCACCGTGCTCAACAACGTCGAGACCTACTGCGCCGTCCCGGCGATCATCCGGGACGGCGGCGCGGCCTTCGCCGCGCTGGGCGTCCCCAAGGCCGGGGGTACCAAGATGACGTGTCTCACGGGCCACGTCAACAAGCCGGGTGTTTATGAGCTGCGGCTCGGATTTCCGGTGAAGCAGATGATCGAGGAGGTCGGCGGCGGCATCCGCAACGGCAAGAAGCTCAAGGCGTTCATTCCGGGCGGCTCGTCGTGCCCGGTGCTGACGGCCGAGGAAGCTTACGGCGCCAACATGGACTACGATTCGATGGCGCAGCGCAAGACGATGCTCGGGTCGGGCGGCGTGATCATCATGGACGAAGACACCTGCATGGTGAAGGCCGCGCTGCGCATCATGCGGTTCTATGCCCACGAGAGCTGCGGCTGGTGCATCCCCTGCCGCGAGGGCACGACGTGGCTGCGCAAGATCCTGACGCGCTTCCACGAAGGCGGCGGCACGAAGAACGACATCAACCTGATCGGCGATATCTCGAAGAACATGCTCGGCCGCACCTTCTGCCCCCTGGGCGATGCCGCGGCCATGCCGACGATCTCGATTGTGGAGAAGTTCCGGCACGAATTTGAGGATCATTTGAACGGAAAGCCGTGCCCGTATGAGAAGCATGGCGCTCTGGTGGGAGTTTAGTATTCACCGCCGAGACGCAGAGGCGCCGAGGTTTTCGTCTCATTTTCTCGGCGTCTCGGCGCCTCGGGGTGAAATAAGGTTTTGAATGGCTGACCTCGTAAATCTGACGATTGACGGCCGCGCGGTGCAGGCCGCGCCGGGCACGCTGGTGATCGACGCCGCGAAGACCGTCGGCATCGAGATCCCGGCGTTCTGCTATTACGAAGGCCTCGCGCTGCAGGCGGCGTGCCGCATGTGCCTCGTGGAAGTCGAAAAAATGCCGAAGATGATGACGGCATGCACGCTTCCGGTGGCCGAGGGCATGGTGGTGCGCACCGAAACCCCCGCGGTCGCCCAGGCGCGCAAGTACACGCTCGAGTTCCTCCTCACCAACCATCCCCTGGATTGCCCGGTCTGCGATAAGGGCGGCGAGTGCGAACTCCAGGACATGGTTTTCCGCTACGGCGCGGGCGAAAGCCGCTTCACCGAAGAGAAGGTCCACACGCCGGAAAAGCAATTCTCGCCGGTGGTCTTCTTCGATGCCCCCCGCTGCATTCTCTGCTTCCGGTGCGTGCGCATCTGCAACGAAGGCATGGGCGTGGGCGCGCTCGGGGTCATCAACCGCGGCGTGGTCTCGGAAATCGCGCCCAACAAGGGCGACCACCTGGAGTGCGACGAATGCGGCATGTGCATCGACATTTGCCCGGTCGGCGCGCTCACCAGCGGTGCATATCGCTATAAGACCCGCCCGTGGGAGATGACCCATGTCGGCACCATCTGCACGCATTGCGGCGATGGCTGCAAGACCACGCTCGGCACGCGCAACAACCAGATCGTGCGCGGCAACAACCGCGACCGCTCGGGAGTGAACGGCGATTTCCTCTGCATCAAGGGACGGTACGCCTTCGACTTCTACGACAATCCCGAGCGCCTGCAGGCGCCTCTCGTGCGCAAGAACGGCAAGCTCGAGGAAGTGGGCTGGTCGGAGGCGCTGGCCGCGGTCGCCAGCAAATTTCAGGAAACCAAGGCCGCCGGCGGCACCTTCGGTGTCATCGGCTCCAACCACACCACCAATGAAGAGAATTTCTATCTCAAGAAGTTCGCCACGGAGATTCTGGGCACGCCCCACATCGATCACCACCGAACGGGCGATGTCACGACGCTGCTCGATGCGCTGAGCGGCCGCACCGGCACGCTCGCCACGGTGGACGATCTCTATCGCAGCAAAGCCGTTCTGATCGTCGGCTCCGACCTGGCGCTCGAACATCCGCTGCTCTCCTATCAGATCCGGGCCAACTACCGACATCATCAAGCCCACGTGTATACGGTGGCCCACGGTCCGGTGCGCGAGGACAAGTATTCGGTGAAGGCGCTGCGGGTCGGCGGCACAGCAGTCAAGAATGTGGGCGATCTCGGCGAAATTCCCGGCCGCGATGTGGGCGCAACCACGAGCGGCCCCGGCAATGCGCCGGTGGGCGGCGAGGGCGTGGTCCCGAATTTCGGCGCCGCCGGCACCGGTCCGCGCTGGGCGCCATGGGGCGGCCCCGGAGAAGCCAAGGGCTCGCCGGTTGGCGCTGTCCATCCGGATAACGTCGCGGCCGCGCCGGAAGATTATTTCGCGGCACTCGAACAGCTCCGCGACGCGCTCAAGGCGGAACCGGAGCTGGTCATCCTGTTCAACGACGCGATCAAGGGCGAAGCCGTCCGGCGGCTCGTCGAATTCGGCGAATCGCTCGGCATTCCGGTGAAATACGTGGCGCTGGTCGATTACGCCAACTCGCGCGGCGCGCTCGACATGGGGCTCATTCCGGGCGAAGGCGGTATGCGCATTCCGGAGATGCTAGCGGCGAACCTCGATGTACTTTGGGTGGTGGGCGCGAATCCGCTGAAGAACGGCGCACAACGGCGCGCCGGCTTCCTGGTGGTGCAGGATATGTTCCTCACCGAGACCGCGCAGCTCGCCGATATCGTTCTTCCCGCGGCGAGCGCTTACGAGAAGAACGGCACGTTCACGAATACGACCGGCGAAGTCCAGCGGGTGAAGCGCGCGATCGAGACCATGGGCGCCAAGCCCGATCTCGAAATCATGGGCTTCATCGCCCGCGAAATGGGCGCCGCAGCGGCCCTCGGCCCCTGGCTGCCCGATGCCGTGTTTGAAGAGATCCGCCGCACCGTCCGCGGCTACAATATCCCGGCGCCTGTCATTGCCACCGGCGGCGCCGCCCAGACCGCTGCCGTCAATGGGCGCATCCCCGTGGAGAATCGCCCCGAGCTCATCCAATCGGACCGCAACGGCCTGTTCTCCTCGGGCACGCTCGGGCGCTACTGCAACGTTCTGCATTCGTTGGTGGAAAGCCGGTCATGAACGCGTTTATCGTCATCTCGCTAATTAAGGTAGCGATCGTCTTTGCGGTCCTGATGACCACGCTCGCCTACCTGCAATGGGTGGAGCGCAAGGTGATCGCGCATATCCAGGTGCGCCCCGGGCCGTATCGCGTGGGGCCGCACGGCCTGCTGCAGCCGCTGGCGGACGTCATCAAGCTGGTCACCAAGGAAGACCTGATCCCTTCCTACGTGAACAAGCCGCTCTATCTGGCCGCGCCGTTTCTCGCGATCACGATGGCGCTGCTCTCGATCTCGGTGATTCCGTTTGGCCCCACGATCGAAGTTGCGGGCTACAAGACCTGGATGCAGCTCACCGACCTCAACATCGGCGTCCTGTTCGTGCTGGCGGTCTCCTCGATCGGCGTCTACGGTATCGCCTTCGCCGGGTGGGCTTCGAACAATAAGTACGCGCTGCTCGGCGGCCTGCGGAGCTCAGCGCAGATGATCAGCTACGAGCTTCCGATGACCATCGCGATTGCGGCGCCGCTGCTGATTTCGAACACGCTTGACCTGCGCATGCTGGTGGGCACGCAGGCCGGGGGCATCTGGCACTGGAATCTGATCCGCGGCGGCCAGATCGTCAGCTTCATTGTCTTTCTCATCGCCGCGTTCGCGGAAACCAACCGCGTCCCCTTCGACCTCCCGGAAGCTGAAAACGAGCTGGTGGCCGGCTTCCATACCGAATACTCCAGCATGAAGTTCGCGGCGTTCTTCATGGCCGAGTACGCCAATATGATCACGGTAAGCGCGATGGCGACGCTGCTGTTCCTGGGCGGATGGGAGGCGCCCTGGGATGCGAAATACGGCTCGGGCTGGGTGCCCACGGCGATTTTCGCGCTGGCCGGTTTCGTTGCGCTGTATCACGGGATCAATCCGCCGCGGAAGCGCGACCGCCTGACCTTTCCGGCCTTCGGCGTGGTCTTTCTGGGAATCGCGGTGCTGTTCCAGATCCCGATGCTGCAGGAGTGGATTCTCCCGTTGTTCTGGTTCGCGGCCAAGACCGGCGCGATTCTGTTTGCATTCATTTGGGTCCGCGGCACGCTGCCGCGCTTCCGCTACGACCAGTTGATGGGCTTCGCCTGGAAATTCCTGCTTCCCGTAGCGATGCTGAACCTGGTGGCGACCGCACTCGGGGTCGCCTGGCTGGCATAACCATGGATGTCGTTCTGTTTCTGATCTTCGCGATTATCGCGGTTGTCTGCGCCATCAACGTGGTGGTGCAGACGCATCCCATATCGAGCGCCATCTCGCTGATCGGGGTGATGGGGTCGCTCGCGGTCCTTTACCTGCTGCTCGGTGCCGAATTCGTTGCCGCGGCGCAGGTGATCGTGTACGCCGGCGCGGTTATGGTGCTGTTTGTCTTCGTCATCATGCTGCTGAATGCCGGCCGCGAGACGGTCCGCGGCCGCTCCTTCATGGTGCAACTGCTGGGTGTGCCGCTGCTGATCGCCTTCCTCGGTCTGCTGGCATGGATCGCCGGCCAGTTCTACAAGCCGGGCACCGGCGTTCATTTCGGCGGCTTCACCGGCGGCTCGCCGATCGCCATCGGCCGCGCGCTCTTCACCACGTATCTGCTGCCTTTTGAAATTACTTCGATCCTGGTCCTGATCGCGATCGTGGGCGCCGTCGTGCTCGGCCGGAAGGAGATGGACTGATGTCCGAAGTTCCTGTTTCCTGGTTCCTGACGCTCAGCGCGGTGCTGTTCGCGCTCGGTGTCGCCGGCTTCCTGTTCCGCCGCAACATCATCACGGTATTCATGTCCATCGAGCTGATGCTGAACGCCGTGAATCTGACGTTCGTCACGTTTTCCTACCAGCTCAAACAGGTCAGCGGGCACCTGTTCACGTTTTTCGTCATGGTGGTCGCCGCCGCCGAAGCCGCGGTCGGCCTGGCCATCATTCTGACCGTATTCAAGAACCGCGCGACGCTGAACATCGACGAGATGAATTCGATGAAGGATTAGATACTCACCGCCGGGGCGCGGAGACGGCCGAGGAAAAGATTTTCTCTGCGTCTCTGCGCTCCGGCGGTGAAAAAGACAACCGATGCAACTCTGGCTCATACCGATCTTTCCGCTGGCGGGCTTCGTAATCAACGGCCTGTTCGGGCGGCGCTTTTCCAAGGCGCTGATCAATACCGTCGCCATCGCCAGCGTCATCCTCTCCTTCGCGTGGGCGTTGAAGGCGATCCTCACGGCCGACCTGTCTGCCGTCCACTCCGAGCATTACTTTACGTGGATCCAGAGCGGCGCCTTCCGCGTCGATTGCGATTTCGCGCTCGATCGCCTCACCGCCGTCATGCTGCTGGTCGTCACCGGTATCGGCTCGCTGATCCACATTTATTCGATCGGCTACATGGCGCACGAAGGCGGATACTACCGCTTCTTCGCGTATCTCAACCTGTTCATGTTCTTCATGCTGACGCTGGTGCTGGCGGCGAACTACCTGGTGCTTTTCGTCGGCTGGGAAGGCGTCGGGCTGTGCAGTTATCTGCTGATCGGCTTCTATTTCGATAAACAGTTCGCCACCAACGCCGGCAACAAGGCGTTCATCGTCAACCGCATCGGCGACTTCGGCTTCTCGCTCGCGGTCTTTTACATCGTCAAACACTTCGGCTCGCTCGATTTCGGCACCGTGTTCCGCCAGGCGCCCGGAGCTTCGGAAGCGGTCCTCACCACGATCGGTCTGCTTCTCATGGTGGGCGCCTGCGGTAAATCCGCGCAGATTCCGCTCTACGTCTGGCTGCCGGACGCCATGGCCGGTCCCACGCCCGTTTCCGCGCTGATCCACGCCGCCACCATGGTCACGGCGGGCGTCTACATGACCGCCCGCTCCTGGCCGATCTACATCCACGCTCCCGGCGCGCTCGAAGTCATCGCCATCATCGGCATCGCCACCGCGTTTTTCGCCGCCACCATCGGTCTCGCGCAGAACGACATCAAGAAAGTTTTCGCGTACTCGACCGTGTCGCAGTTGGGCTATATGTTCGTGGGCGTCGGCTGCGGCGCATTTTCCGCCGGCATTTACCACCTGATGACGCACGCCTTCTTCAAGGCCCTGCTCTTCCTCGGCGCCGGCAGCGTGATTCACGCCATGGCCGGGGAGCAGGATATGCGCCGCATGGGCGGCCTGCGCAAGAAAATTCCGTGGACCCACTGGACCATGCTGTGCGCCTCGCTGGCCATTGCGGGCGTCCCGTTGACGTCCGGTTTCTTCAGCAAGGACGCGATTCTGCTCGGCGCCGCGCACCTGCACATGTGGATCTACTGGGTGGGCGTGTTCACGGCCGGTATGACTGCGTTTTACGTCTTCCGCGCGTTCTTCCTGACATTCTACGGCCCGTACCGCGGCGACGCGCACCCACACGAATCGCCGCCCGTGATGACGATCCCCCTGGCGATTCTGGCCGTGCTCTCGCTCGGCGGCGGCTTTATCGATATTCCCAAATTCTTCCTGCCGTATTTCTACGGAGGCAATCCGCCGGAAGTCCCCGAGAATATGGGCCTGATGCTGTTTGCGAGCTCCGCCGGCATCCTCGGCATCTTTCTTGCCTGGCTGATGTACGTCTACCGGCCCAAGCTGGCGGATTCCTTCGCCGGCGGCGTCAAAGGACTTTACACTCTGGTCTACAACAAATACTTCGTCGATGAGATTTACGACGCCACAATCGTCAAGCCGGTCGTCGGCGGCTCGCGCGTCGTGCTCTGGAAGGGCGCCGATGCCGGCCTGATCGATGGCATCGTGAACGGTATCGGGACGGCCGCGCGCACCGTAGGCGCCGGCCTGCGTCAGATGCAGTCCGGGAATATTCGCAGTTATGCCACCTGGGTGCTGGCCGGCGGCGTCGCCGTGATCGTCGCCTTGGGGGTTCTCCTCGGAACTGCCGGAGGGGTGCGATGAACCTGCTCGCCACCGTCCTGTTTCTGCCGCTTTTCGGATTCCTGCTGGCGCTCGCGATCCCGCGCTCGTCTCCACAAGGCAGCCGCCTCTGGGCATTAGTCGTGTCGTTGGTGACGTTCGGTTCTTCCCTGGCACTGCTCGGATGGTTTGACCGCGGCGCCTCGGGCGAGCAGTTCGCGATCGATCTGCCGTGGATCGCCTCGCCCGATATCCATTTCGCCATCTCCGCGAATGGCGTCAGCTTCTGGCTGATGCTGCTTTCGACCTTCCTGACGCCGCTCTGCATCCTGGTCTCCTGGCGCTACGTGCAGAACCGCGTCAAGGAGTTCTACGCTTTCCTCCTGCTGCTCGAGTTCGGCCTCATCGGCGTCTTTCTCGCCCAGGATTTGTTCCTCTTCTATGTGTTCTGGGAAGTCAGCCTCGTGCCGATGTACTTCCTGATCGGCATCTGGGGCCACGAGCGCCGCATCTATGCCGCGGTCAAATTTTTTCTCTATACGATGGCCGGGTCGGTGCTCATGCTGGCGGCCATCATCTACATCTACAATCGCGCCCAGACCTTCAGCTATCCCGCGATCGTAGACATGCTCTCGGCCGGGCGGCTCGTTTTTGCGCCCGAAGAGCAGCTCTGGCTGTTCCTCGCCTTCTTCATCGCGTTCGCGATCAAGGTTCCGCTCTTTCCGCTGCACACCTGGCTGCCCGACGCCCACGTCGAAGCCCCCTCGGCCGGCTCGATTATGCTGGCCTCCGTCATGCTGAAGATGGGCACCTACGGTATCCTGCACTTCTGCCTGCCGTTGTTCCCCAGCGCCGCGCGCGAGTGCGCACCGTGGATCGTCATCCTCGCCATTGTGGGCATTATCTACGGCGCGCTGGTCGCCATGGTGCAGCCCAATATGAAGAAACTCGTGGCGTACTCCTCGGTCAGCCACCTCGGTTTTGTCGTTTTGGGCATCTTTTCGTTCACGCAGATGGGCCTCGACGGCGCGGTCTACCAGATGCTCAACCATGGCATCTCAACCGGCGCTCTGTTCGCCATCGTCGGCCTGCTCTATGAGCGCCGCCACTCGCTCGAGATCAAGGATTACGGCGGCGTCGCCACGGCCGCCCCGTGGCTCGCCACGGCGTTCCTGATCACGACGCTGGCCAGCATCGGCCTTCCGACGCTGAACAACTTCGTCGGCGAATTCCTGGTCCTGCAGGGCACCGCGCTCGCCAATTACACCTGGACCATCTTTGCTTCGATCGGGGTGATTCTTTCCGCCTGCTACATGCTCTGGCTCTACCAGCGCGTGTTCTACGGCGAAGTCAACCCGGAAGTCCGTTCCCATGTTTTCGATTTCAATCTTCGCGAGTGGGCGGCCGTCGTCCCCTTCATCATCATGATGGTGTGGATGGGCGTCTACTCCCAGAGCTTCCTGCCGCCCGTCAGCAAGGTCACCGCCAAGGTGCTCGACGAAGCGCAGATTAACGTCCCGTTTAAAGTTCGCATGGTGAAGCCTCCGCAATCCCCAACCCCCGATTCGCCACCGCGCGTCATGGAGGCCGCCGATGCCCGGTAGCGCCCTGTACAATCCCGGCGACCTGCTCCGCATGCTGCCGGAGATTATCCTAACGGTCGTCGGCACGCTGCTGATGGTGCTCGATCCCATCGTCAACCGGAAGTCGTCGAAGGTATTCGGGAATCTCAGCCTGGTGGCTCTGGTGGCCGCCGGTGCGGCCGCCGCGCTCGCCTATCTGCAGGCCGCCGGCCCGGCCTTCGGCGGCATGCTGATGGTGGACGGATTCGCCACGTTCTTCCGCGAGATCGTCCTGGCCGTCGGTTTCCTCACGGTGCTCGCGTCCTACAGCTTCCTGACGCGCCAGGATGCCGAAACCGGCGAATTTCACGCGCTGCTGCTGTTCTCGATCGCCGGCCAGTGCCTGATGGCCGCCGCCAACGATCTGATCGTCATCTTCATTGCGATCGAGATCTCTTCCATCGCGAGCTACGTGCTGGCCGGCTATCTGCGCGACGACCGGCGCGCCAACGAAGCCGCTTTGAAGTATTTCCTGCTCGGGTCCTTCGCGACGGCATTCTTCCTCTACGGCGTCGCCGTGATCTACGGCTCTACCGGCACCATCAACCTGAGCGGGGTGCGCCAGATCCTCAACGGACAGGAAGCGCCCTCGGGGCTATTTGTCGGGCTGGCCGCTGCGCTGATGTTCGTAGGACTCGCCTTCAAGGTTTCGGTGGCCCCGTTCCAGATCTGGGCGCCGGACGTCTATCAGGGCGCGCCCACTCCCGTATCCGCCTTTCTCTCCGCCGGACCGAAGGCCGCCGCGTTCGCTGTCTTCTTCCGCATCTTCATGACGGCGCTCGAGCCCATCGGCCGCGGCTGGGAGCCGCTGGTGTGGGGTGTGGCGCTGCTCTCGATGGTCATCGGCAATTTCGCCGCGCTGCTGCAGTCGAACGTCAAGCGCATGCTGGCCTATAGCTCGATCGCTCACGCCGGCTACGTGATGGTGGCGCTCACCGCGCGGTCGGAAATCGGCGCCGCCGCCGCGATGTTTTATCTCGCCGCGTATGCGTTGATGAATGTCGGCGCGTTTGCCGTGGTGAGTCACATTTCCGGCCGCGGCGAGCGCTTCGATGCCATCGACGACCTCGCCGGCCTCGGCCAGCGGCAGCCGCTGATGGCCGCCATGCTCTCGATCTTCCTGCTCTCGCTGATCGGCGTGCCGCTCACCGGCGGCTTCTTCGGCAAGTTCTACATCTTCAAAGCGGCTCTCGAATCGCACCTGGTCTGGCTCACGGTGCTCGGTCTGCTCACCAGCGCCGTCGCGGCGTACTACTATCTCCGGATCCTGGTGGTGATGTACATGCACGAACCGTCCGAATCGGCGGCCAAGGTCGAGCCGCTCTCGGCCGGAATGCGCGCGGCCCTGATTCTGCCTGCGGCCGGCACGCTGTTCCTCGGAATCTTCCCTAACTGGGTTCTCGATTTCGCCGGCCGCTCGGCCAGCCTGCTGAAGTAAGCTGGGGGAATGCCGATCGCCCCCATGCTCTCCGTACGGCGCGGGGCCCAAGCCGTGGAATTCTATAAGGCCGCGTTCGCCGCGGCCGAGGCTTTCAAGATCGAGGCGCCGGATGGCGCCGTAGTCGCGCGCCTCGAAGCCGCGGGCTCCGAGTTCTGGGTCTCGGACGAATCGCCCGCGCACGCCAATTTCAGCCCGGAAACACTCGGCGGAAGCACCGCGCGGATGGTGCTCGTCGTCCCCGATCCGGATGCTGCCTTCGCCCGCGCGGTCGCGGCGGGCGCCTCCCCGATTTCGCCGGTCACCGACCAGCCCTACGGCTGGCGCGTCGGCCGCGTCGCCGACCCATTCGGCCACCACTGGGAAATCGGCAAGCCGCTGTAGGCGGGCGAGCCGGTAGCCGTTTCGGAATGTGAAACACTCGTTCGCGGCACGCCCGCGGCTTGCCCGGCGGGCGTACACAACTACCGCGTCACTGTTACGCCGGGCGATCCCGATGCGCCAGCGGTAACCACGGTGAAGTCCGAACTGCGGCGTTTGATGTTGGAGAACGTGCGCACCAAGGCTGGCCGTCCGGTGACCCGCACCTTTCTGGTGAATGTGCGCCGGCCGCAGATTCGCGGCGGGGGCGAGGTGCGGCTGAAGCCGCAACTGGCCCGGTGCGTCGTGGAGGGCATCCGCCGCGCCCATCTGCCGCTGGCCCGGCTGCTCGAGGATTCGCCGCCTTTCGACCCCGCGCACCCCGATCCTGACGACCGCTTCACGGTCCCGGCCGAGACGCCGGCCGGCGCGCCCCTTATGGACAATAGAAGCATGACTCGGTCTCTCGCAATCCTGATGCTCTCCGCGGCCGGCGCCTTCGCACAGGCCGCGGCCGACGTGCCCACGCTGTACCTGATCGGCGATTCCACCGTACATAACGGCAGTGGCAACGGCGCCAATGGACAATGGGGATGGGGCGAGCCGCTGGCCGGCCTCTTCGACACGTCGCGCATCCACGTGGTTAACCGCGCGCGCGGCGGCCGCAGCAGCCGTACGTACCTGACGGAAGGGCTCTGGGACCAGGTGGCTGCCGAGCTGCGGCCGGGCGATTTCGTGCTCATGCAATTCGGCCACAACGACGGTGGCCCGCTGGACGACACCGAGCGGGCCCGCGGTTCGCTCCCCGGCACGGGCGAGGATACGCGCGAGATCGACAATCCCATTACCAGGCGGCACGAGGTCGTACACACGTATGGCTGGTACCTTCGGCGCTTCATCGCGGATGCGCGGGCGAAGGGCGCCACGCCGATCGTCTGCTCGCCGGTGCCGCGCAAGATCTGGAAGGACGGCAAGATCGAGCGGAGCTCCAGCACGTACCGGAAGTGGGCGGCCGAAGTGGCTCGAGGGGAGAATACCGGATACATCGATCTCAACGAGATCATCGCCCGCCGCTACGACGCCATGGGGCCGGAGGCGGTCGAGCCGCTCTTTGCCGACCCCCACACCCACACCAGCCGCGCCGGCGCGGAGCTCAACGCGCTTTGCGTGGCGGAGGGCATTCGGGCGTTAGCGGACCATCGGTTGGCGGAGTACCTCAAGGAATCCCATTGACAACAAAAGCGGTCGGGAGCGCCCGCGCCGCGGACGGCACCTTTACTCTCATTGGCCTGCCCAAGGCCGCCGCGTTTGCTTGACACGCCGATCCGGAAATTGGGAGACTGAACGCGAGCAGACTAATAGCACATTCACGCACACGCTGCACTCCGCAGTCTGCAATGCGACTCACCTGAAGTTGTCGGTCGAGTAAGGGGGTAAGGTGCTATCGTCCAGACCAGAACCACTACTCACCACGGCCGCGGTCTCGAGATGGCTTGGCGTGTCGACCCGTACCCTTTGCCTTTGGGCGGAGTGTGGAGAGATTCCCGCGCTCAAGATCGGCAGACAGTGGAGATTCCGTGAGAGCGAACTGCGCGACTGGCTCGAGAGTTCGCTCGCTTCCAAGGTAAAGAATCACCCGAACAGCAAGGCTTCTTCCGCTCGAATTTGAGCCACTTACGGCCATTTGCCGCAATTGCGGAAGATGCGGCAATCGGCGCATCGGGGAGCGCCGCCGCTGTGGGAACATCGATTCGGCAACCCCTTCGTGATTGCCTGCACGACCGGCCGGACGCTTCGGCCGAAACGGAACGTGGCAATAAGCAATAAGGAGAACCCAAATTATGATGACGTACGATCCGCAAACCTATGCCTTGGGAACAATTCAGACCTCCCCGTACGCGGGCATGCAGCCCCCGGGAATCAATCCGCTGGCGTTCGTTCAGCACCAGACGGGAGGTTTACAAGGCTATGCGGGCGGCATCTCCCCCTACGGTACGATCCATCCGCAGCAACAGTTGGCGCTCCTCAGTGCACAGAACCCGCTGCTCGCGGCGGCGTTACACGCGCAGTTGACGGGCGGCGTGCAGCACCCCATCCTGACGGCGATCCAGAATCCGCTGCTCGCGGCACAGAATCCGCTGTTGGCCGCTGCCGTACAGCATCCGCTGTTTGCGGCCGCCGCGCTGCAGGGCCATCCCGGGGTGCCGTACGGCCAGCAGCAGGCCTTCGCTCCATACGGCCAGATCTCGCCCTTCGGCGCTTCGCCGTTCGGGCAGATCGGCATTTCGCCGTTCGGCCAGATCGGATATCCGCTCGCTCCGCAAACGCTGATCGCTCCTCAGACCGCCTTCGGGGCTCGGCCCTGGTGAGCGGGCGCGGGGCAGAGAATGAGCAGGAATCGCGGGCGTGCAGGCCGCGGGACGTCGCGTCCCCGCATCGAAGCGCCCGCAACTCCTCCTGAAGAGACCGCGCCGGAGGAAGCCGCGGCGGGCGCTGCGCCGGCCGCGGCAGCGGCGGAATCCGGACGGATCGCGCCGCCCGGACCGGCGGCGGACGGTTTCGAATCGGAAGAGCAAAGACAAAGAGAAGAAAAGGAAACCATCGTGACACCAACACAAGCTTTTCAGGCGCAAGCGAGACAGATGGAAGGTGTGGCGGTTGTAGGAGAAGCGGTGCGCCGGGTGCCGCCCGAGAGCGCCGAGTTTCTGGTCGAGCTTACGGTGACCTCCGGTTCGGTCGCGCAGGCGATTCGGGATCACACGGCGAAATTGCAGCAATTGGCGGTCGCCGCGGCCTCGATCGGAATTCAGGCCAACGACCTGCAAACCGTCTCGATGAATGTTTACAATCTGTTTTCTCCGGCTATGCCTGGCTTGACGGCGGTCGGCGCTTATGGCGCGATCCCGCAGATCGGGCCGGGGGCGATGAATCCGTTTGCCTCTGCCGCGCCGCCGGGCGCCCACGCCAGCGGTTACGGCGCGCAGGCCGGCGGTTACGGCGGGCAGGCCGAGGTCCAGTTCGGCTCCTATCAGGTCCGCGGGCTGATTCGCCTGGTCGTGCGCGATCCAAGCCGGGTCGGCGAAGTCGTTCAGACTGCGATACGGGCCGGCGCGATCCCCGTCGGGCCGCTGACGTTCCGCGCCTCGGACGAGGCCGTCGCCCGCAGAGCGGCCCTCGAGGCTGCCGGGGCAGACGCCAGGACTAAAGCCGAGACTCTGGCGCGTTCGATGGGCAAGGCCATCGGCGATGCCGTCGTGGTCACCGAAGATGTGGTCGTCTCGAACGGCGCGTATGGCGCGCTGCGCGCCGCCATGCCCGGGCTATTCGGCTCCGGCGCGCCTGCCGCAATCGGCGAGTTGGAATACTACGCCCGGGTTTCGGCGAACTTCAGGTTCAACGATTCGGGGCTTCAGCCGTAGCCTCACGCTCCGGCAGCCGCTTGTGCCAGGAAACCGATCGGCCGCCGTGGAGTCGCGGGTTGCGGTCCGAACATCGCGTTTAACTGCTGAAGCAGAGCGAGAATCTGCGCGTTCTGCTCCTGCTGCCGGAGTTCCATCGCATCCACCTTGCGCGCCAGTTCCCGGGTGGAAGTTCGCGTTGCATCTGCCTGGGCAATCGGATTGTAAGCGCGAATCAGTTCGTGGCGTAGCGCGAACCGCTGGGCGGTGGTGGAGTAAGGCAGCGGCAAGGCGGCGATGTACAATTCGTCCATCCTGCCGGCCGGCGGTACCCAGCCGTCGAAGTCCAGGGCACTGTGGCCGTTGTTCCCGAATTCCCCGAAGTAGAGCGGCTGAAACGGCTTAGGTGCCCATTGCGCCTGTTTTGCAAGGACCACGAACAGGCCCGCGCATACTGGCTGGCGCCACTCGGAAAGACGAGCCGGCTCCGTAAACACCCAATCGTTGAACCGTATTCCCGGAACCCACCAGAGTGACATTTTTCACACCGCCTGTGTCGTAATCAAATTTACATCCTCCCGCCGCCTTTGGCAATTTCCAGTGCGGTGGCCCCGCTGTCCCGCTTCGATCGTTTCAGCATGCGAAACGCCCCGGGCCGCCCGCGCCCCCGTTGACGCGCGGCGCAAAGGAGGGAATCATGGGAACGGTGAAGAACACGTGCTCACCGAAAAACAGACCGCCCTCATTCATGGCGCGCTGAGCGCCTTCCAGATCGAACTGCCCTCCTGGGGCTTCGCCAACACGGGGACCCGCTTCGGCAAATTTCTGCAGCCGGCTGCGGCGTCCACCATTGCCGAAAAGTTCAGCGATGCCGGGCAGGTGCATCGCTGGACCGGCGTATGCCCCACGGTCGCGCTGCACGTTCTGTGGGATCTGCCCGGCGGTATCGCGGACCTCCCCGAAATCGAGGCGATGGCTGCACAGCACGGGCTGCGCCCGGGCTCAATCAATCCCAATACGTTCCAGGATCAGATTTATAAGCACGGCTCGCTCGGCAACCCCGATCCGGAGGTCCGCCGCGCCGCGCTCGATCACCTGCTGGCGAGCGCCGAAATCGCGCGCCGCCTGGGAAGCCGCGATCTTTCGCTGTGGTTCGCGGACGGCTCGAACTATCCCGGCACGCAAAACATCCGGCATCGCCGCCGCTGGTTCGCGGAAGGCTTGAGCGCGGTACACCAGCAGCTCGGCGTGAGCCAGCGCATGCTGGTGGAATATAAGCCGTTCGAGCCGGCTTTTTACCACACCGATATCGCGGATTGGGGCATGGCGCTGGTGCTGGCGCAGGCCGCCGGTCCGCGCGCGAAGGTGCTGGTGGACACCGGCCACCACTACCAGGGACAGAACATCGAGCAGATCGTGGCCTGGCTGCTCGATCTGGACATGCTCGGCGGCTTCCACTTCAACGACCGCCGGTATGCGGATGACGACCTCACCATGGGCTCGATCGACCCCTATCAGGTTTTCCGCATTTTTCACGAGATCCTGCATTTCGAGTGGGAGACCGGACGCCGCGCCGATATCGCCTTCATGATCGACCAGAGCCATAACCTGAAGGGCAAGATCGAGGCGATGATCCAGACCGTTTTCGCCGCCATGGAGCTGTACGCCAAGGCCGCGCTGGTCGATCGCGCGCGGCTCGCCGGCTTACAGCAGCGCTGCGAGCTGGTGGACGCGGAGAACTGCCTGAAGGACGCCTTTTCGACCGACGTGCGGCCGGCCATCCGCGAATGGGCGGTGGCGCGCGGCCTGCCCGCCGATCCCATGGACGCGTTTCGCCAGAGCGGATATCTCGAGCGCATCACCACCGAGCGCGCAGCGCGCAACGCCGCGGGCGTCTCGACGTACGCGTAGTGAAACTCGCGCGGGCGCCGGCCCTAATCCCGGATTCCCAGCAAACTGTCGTTCGGGTAGAGGTGGTCCACATTTTCCGGCGTGACCACCTGATGGTTGACAAACACCGCCGGCGGCACGGCCTTGCGCGCCAGAATGTCGAGCGCCAGACGGATCAGGCCGTCCCCGTATTTTTCCGGGAAATACGCCACCGAGGCCACCAGCCGGGTGCTCGAATTTCGCATCTCGGCGCGCGCCTCGGGCTCGGCATTCTGGCCGGCGATGGCGCATTCGGGTGCCCGCCCCGCCTCCTGAAACGCGCGCAGCGCCCCCAGCGCGCTCGAATCGTTCGCCGCTCCGACCAGAATGCGGCGCGCCCGCGTTTCCCGCAGATGCTTGCGCACACGATCGAGCGTGGCCGCGAACTGGCCGTCGCCATCGATCGGGACCGTGCGAAGCGGCTGCGCCGGCCGCAAGGACTCGTGCAGCCCGGCCACGAAGCCGCGCATCCGCGCTTTCGGCAGGGCGCCCGCGCGCTGGATCTCCACCAGCAAAATCTCCTCCGCTTCGCCTCCCCAATGCCGCTTCGCCCACCGCCCCAGGTGAGTACCCGCCATGAGGCCGGCCTGGTAGTTATTCGCGCCGAAATACGTGGCCCCTGGATGGGGAATGTCGATCGCGATGAAAGGAATGTTGGCTTCCAGGTACTTCGAGGCGATGGCGGGCGCGGCCACTTCGTCGGTCTGGAATTCGATGACCAGGTCGACCTGCTCGCGGATCAGGTAATCGGCGCTGCGCAGCGCGATCTTGGCCTGATAGCGATTGTTGACCGTGATCAATTCGATATGCTCGCGCTCGGCGGCCCGCGCCAGCCCGGCGGCCACCTCACGGTCAAACGAGGTTTCCTGTCCCTGGGCCGCGTAGCCGATGCGGTAAAGCCGGCGGCGCCGCACCTCGCTCGCCAGCCGGTAATGGTTCTCCCCGACCTTGTCCAGAAATCCGCACTGGTGCAGGGTATAGAGCAGGCGGAAGCACATGCCCTTGTGAAAGCCGGTGCGCGCCACCACGTCGCGCAGCCGTAGAACGTCTCCCGGGTTCTCGAAGGCATCGAGCACACGCGCGGCGTGGACGAGGCTCTTGACCAGATAGCGGCGCTGGGTGGAATTCGGCAGAACGCCGTTTTATCAGTTTTGCATTGCGGAACGCAAGCGCCTCATACCCGCTGCGGGGAATGGGACCGCGCGGCGTCCCTTTCCACTTCGTCCATCTCGGCGCGGCCGAGTTTCCATGCCGCGGCGGCGGCATTCTCCCGCGCCTGTTCGGGTGTGCTGGCTCCCGCGATGACGGAAGCTACCGCGGGCTGCGCTGCCAGCCACGAGATGGCCAATTCCACCAGCGTATGGTTCTGCCGCTCGGCGAACTGGCGCAGCCGCTCGGCCCATTCGAGGTTCTCTTGCGTGAAGACCTTCGGGCCGAATCCCGTGTCCGCGCGGCTGCCGGCCGGAGGCGGGCAGCCGGGCCGGTATTTGCCGGTCAGCAGTCCGTTGGCCAGCGGGAAATAAGGGATGAAGGCGATGCCCTGCCGCACGCACTCCGGCAGCACTTCAGCCTCGGGCTCGCGGTGCAGCAGACTGTACTCGTTCTGCACGCTGGCAAAGCGAACGCCCCCCGGCGGCACGGCGCGCGCGGCTTCGCGGAGCTGCTCGGCGGAGAAATTCGAGCAGCCGATCTCCCGCACCTTGCCGGCCTCGACCAGCCGGCTGAGCGCCCCGAGCGTATCGGCGATGGGCGTCTCCGGATCGGGTTGGTGGAGCTGATACAGGTCGATCACGTCGGTATTCAGGCGGCGCAGGCTGTCTTCGCAGGCGCGCTGCACGTACTCCGGCCGCGCGCCGCGGCGCGTTTCATCCAGCTTCATCCCGAACTTGGTGGCGATGACGACGCCCGCGCGCAAGCCTCCGAGGGCGCGCCCCAGGAACTCCTCGCTGCTGCCGTTGCCGTACAGATCCGCGGTATCGAAAAACGTGATGCCGGCGTCGAGGGCGGCGCGCACCACCTCGGCCGACGCCTCGCGATCGATGCGCCATCCGAAGTTGTTGCAGCCGAGACCAACAATCGATACGTCCAACTGTCCAATGCGGCGAACTTCCACGGGACCTCTCTCCTTACCAGTCTCCTACGAGTGCGATGCGACGCGGGCATTTCGCGATGCCCCGCGATGTTATCCTGGGTACTTGATCCGCTTGGCCTCCGCCCGTTTTGCGATTGCCCCGCTGATGGTCTGTCTGGCCGTGGCGCAGGGTCCGGCGCCGCCCGCGCGAATCTCCATACCAGGGGCCCCACAGCACCCGGAGCGCAGCGAGGTGCTCCTGGATACGATGGCCCAGGAGTTGAACCGCAATTTCGGCGCTCTCAAGCAGAAAGCCGATCCGGCCCCTTATTTTATCAGCTACGAAATCACGGAAATCGCGTACCGTTCGGTCGCGGCGACGCTCGGAGCGCTGACGGCCAACAACGGCGGCGCGACGCGCACGCTGGATGTCTCGGTACGGGTCGGGTCGCCGCAGCTCGATAATTACCGGCGCGTGCCGGGCGACCGCGGCCAGGTGACCTCCGGCGCGCTGATCAGCGCCGACGATAATCCCAATGCCATCAAACACCGCCTATGGCTGGAGACGGACCGCGCCTACCGCACCGCCGCCGAGCGGCTCATTCGCATTAAAACCAACACCCAGGTGAAAGTGGCGGCCCAGGATGATTCCGGCGATTTTTCCACTGAAAAGCGCGCCGTATCCGAAGAGGACGTGCCGCCGCTCACGTTCGACGCCGGAGATTGGGCGGCGCGCATCCGCAAGCTGTCCGACCGCTTCCGCAACTATCCGGGCGTGCTGACCTCACAGGTGGCCGTTTCCGCTGAGACCGATACCCGGTATTTCGTGAATACCGAAGGCACGCGGATCCGCCACGGCCGGGGCTACGCCCGGATCGCCATTTCGGCCTCCGCCAAAGCGGCGGACGGCGAAGACCTCGGCACCTTCGAGACCTTCGAAGCCGTGGAGCCGGATGGGCTGCCGGATGAAAAGGCGATCCTCGCGGCGATCGATCGCGTGGCCACGGATCTCACCAATCTTCTGCATGCGCCCGAGGCCGAGCCGTTCGTCGGCCCTGCGATCTTTTCCGGCCGCGCCGCCGGCGTGTTCTTTCACGAAATCTTCGGCCACCGCGTGGAGGGCCACCGCCAGAAGGATGAGAGCGAAGGCCAGACCTTCACGCGCAGCATCGGGACCAAGGTCCTGCCCGATTTCCTCAGCGTGGTCTTCGATCCCACGCGGCGCCAGGTCAATGGCATCGACCTGAACGGCTGGTACGACTACGACGACGAGGGCGTCAAGGCCCAGAAAGTGACCGCCGTCGATCACGGCGTGCTCAAGACCTTCCTGATGTCGCGCTCGCCCGTGAAAGGCTTTTCGCAATCGAACGGCCACGGCCGCCGGCAGCCGGGGCTGGAAGTCGTCTCCCGGCAGTCCAACCTGATTGTCGAATCGTCTAATGCGGTTTCCGATGCCAAACTGCGCGAGATGCTGATCGCCGAAGTCAAGCGGCAGAACAAACCCTACGGGCTCTACTTCCAGGACATCACCGGCGGTTTCACCACCACCGCGCGTGCCGGGCTGCAGGCGTTTAAAGTGATTCCCGTGATCGTCTACCGCGTGTACCCGGACGGCCGGCCGGACGAACTGGTGCGCGGCGCCGATATCGTGGGAACGCCGCTGGCGAGCTTCGCCAAGATCCTGGCGACCGGCAACAAGCCGGAGGTATTCAACGGCTACTGCGGCGCTGAGTCCGGCAGCGTGCCGGTGTCTGCGGTCTCCCCGTCCATCCTGGTCTCCGAAATCGAAATCGAAAAGAAGGCAAAATCCAACAACCGCCCGCCGCTGCTGCCGCCGCCGACGGAGCTCGAAACCAGGGGGGCAAGACAGTGACCCGCGCCTGGGCCGTCCGCTCGCTCGCACTCGCGGTCTCGTGCCTCGCCGTGTTGGCCCTTGCCCAGCAAGCCGCGCCGCCGCAGTCCGCGCCGCAGGACGATAACCTGCTCCGCGCCATGCGCGATGAGCTGGAGCGCTCGAAGCAAATCTCGCTTCCCAACATCCCTCCGCCCTACTTCGTTCAATATCTGGTCGACCAGGACGACACCTTCATCGTCTCCGCCAGCCTGGGTGGAGTGCTGGAGCGGCGGCACGAGTTGGTGAGGCGGCCGCACATCAGCGTCCGGGTCGGCGATCCCCACTTCGATAATTCCAACTACGCCGGCGGCGGATTCGGCACACGCTACGAGCTGGGCCGGTTTCCGCTCGAAGACAGCTACGACGTGCTGCGGCGGTTCTTCTGGCTGGAAACGGACTCCGCCTACAAGTCCGCTGTGGAGGCCCTCTCGCGCAAGCGGGCCGCGCTGCGCAACGTAACCCAGAACGATCGCCTCGATGACTTCGCGCCCGCGCAGCCCGTCGATCACGTTCGCCCGCTGCCCTCGCTCAAAATCGACGAGGATCTGTGGGCCCGGCAGGTGCGCGCCTGGTCCGCCCTCTTCGCGCAGTATCCCGAGATCCGGTATTCCGAGGTGGAGCTTGAATCGAGCGCCGGCGGCTTCACCATGGTCAACTCGGAAGGCAGCCGGGTGCGCGAGCCCGAGGAAGTGCACCTGCTCCGCGTGCGCGCCTCCGCCCAGGCGCCCGACGGCATGACCGTGCGGGACGCGCTCACTTTTCACGCCCTCGACGTGATGCACCTGCCTTCGGACGCCGAAGTACAGCGCGGCATCCGGCAGCTCGCGGAGCACCTGGTGGCGCTCTCGAAAGCGCCGCCCGGCGAGATCTACAACGGTCCGGTGTTGTTCGAAGGCGTGGCCGGGCCGCAGATTCTGGCCGAGGTGCTCGGCCGCAATCTCGCGCTCCCGCGTCCTCCGGTCCGCGAGGGCGGCCGCGGCGGCGGCTTTCCCCAGGGCGAACTCGAAGGCCTCATCGGCGCGCGCGTTCTCCCCGACTCCTTCGATGTGCTGGACGACCCCACCCAGACCGAGTGGCGCGGCCGGTCCCTGTTCGGCCACTATCAGGTGGACCGCGAAGGCGTTCTGCCCCTGCCCGTAAAAGTCGTGGAAAAAGGGGCGCTCAAGGGCTATTTCCTGACCCGCCAGCCGGTTCGCGGCTACGATCGCTCCAACGGCCG
>Ga0209062_1002331_pt1 | contig 26185 bp, 20 predicted proteins | sample Coa_R2_2_FD_187158 | JGI IMG/M metagenome (GOLD analysis project Ga0209062, IMG submission 187158) | Surface soil microbial communities from Centralia Pennsylvania, which are recovering from an underground coalmine fire - Coalmine... | ecosystem: Environmental > Terrestrial > Soil > Unclassified... | reverse complement strand
TGAAGAACCATACAACATCCTTCGTTCTGAGCGGATTTTCGCACGATCTGGGCTTCCGCATATTCGAATTCGATTGTCTTGAGAATGGCAAGGTTCGAACCCGGCATACGGTTCGCGCCGATCTGATGTTGGTCCGCAAGCACGGAATCCATGTTCAGGAACTGCCGCTGCTTTGCCGCAAGGTTCTGGATGATTGCCAAGAGTGGGATCGAAGCGGATCGATGACGCTTAGCGAAGCGGAGATGATGGCGTGCGCCGAGCGGGAAGCGGCGCGCAGCCGGAGCTCGAAACGACGTCCGCCGCGGCGCCCGGAGTCCAGCGAAACGCCGGAGCAGATCGAGCCGGCCCGCTAGCCGCGCTTCAGATTAGCCCAGCACGTTTTCCAGAAAATCGCCGCGTTCGTTGATCCAACATCTATACTTGGTAAGCACCTGCCCGCGATTTCGGACGCAGGCATCGGCTTGCATGCGGATGGCGGGATCGGCGGAGAGCACGATGCGTTTGGCGGCGGTCTTCGCCATGTCGAGGCCCGCGCATGGAAGCTCGGGACCAAAAACCCGGTCACTGTCCCTGTGTTTTTCCATCGACCGGACAAAATATTGCATTGGATTCCTTCCGAGCCATGCCTGGCGCCGTGGGCGTTTGGACGGCAGAATGAACGAGCGTCACCGGAGAGGTTGAGCGCGCGGAAAATCCGGCGCGCCCTCCTCCGCGAAAAAATTCGCTTACCAGCGGTTCCGCGAGCCGCCGTTGCCGCGCGGCCGGAATCCGCCGCCGCCCGCTCCGCGTTCCGGTTTGGGACGTGCTTCGTTCACATTGAGCGCGCGCCCTTCCAATTCGCGGCCGTTGAGCTCGGCGATGGCGCGATCCGCCTCAGCGGTGTTGCTCATCTCGACGAAAGCGAAGCCCCTGGCCTGGCCCGTATCGCGATCCGTGATCATATTCACGCGATCTACTGTCCCGTACGCTTCAAACGCCGACCGGACGGAATCCTCGGTGGCGCCGAAGCTGAGATTACCTACAAAAATATTTTTCATTGTTTTCTTCTTTACGTTTAATTGATGAATCGGGGCAGGATCGGACGAGGACGGCCAAGACCGGACTAATGCGACAGTGCCAAAACTATACTAATTGCACTATACCACAGAGCTGTGAGAATCTCCAGGAATATCCTCGGGTTCTCTTTGCGGATGCGGATTCATGCCACTTGCCGCGGCTAGCTGCCGGCGGCGGGCTCTGCGGGTCCCATTTCCGGACCCGGCTCTTCCCGCTTCTCGCTTTCCTGCCGGCGTTGCATACGCTTTTCCAGCTTGATTTGCTGGCGTTCCTTTCGCTGCTGTTCCTTCTGGCGCTTTTTGAAAGTTTGTGGGCCACGTCCAGCCATACGGCCTCCTTTGGTCGGAACGGATGATTCGCGCCCAGCAAGCCTGGGAACCGGCCAGCGACAAACGATCCTCGCTGGTCGCGCAAAACGACAACAACAGCGGTGTTGGCGCGAATCTTCATCATAGCAGACCTTGATTTTCCGGACAGAGCGAGCGGCGATTGATCGATGATGCTTCGAGAAATGAAAGCAAGCCCGCTGGATCGTTGTTCCTTCGTTAAGGATTTTATAATAAGCCGTGCCATGTATCGCGCCAGTCTTTTTCTCGTGTTAACCGCGGCGTGCCTCTGCGCGCAATCGCCGGGCTATCGGATCGTCCATCGCTATCGTCTCGGCGGCGATGGAAGCTGGGATTACGTCGTGCCGAATCCGCTGAATCATCGAGTGTTCATAGCTCGCGAGAATCGGATCATGGTGGTCGATGAAAAGAGCGGCAAACTGCTAGGCGAGGTGACCGGCATCGACGGCGCGCACGGCGCCGCGATCGCCGCGAAGTCCGGTCACGGATTCGCCACCGAAGGGCACGGCCAATCCGTCGCCATGTTCGATCTGAAAACCTACAAAGTTCTCAGCCACATTCCCGCGGCGGAGGATGCCGACGCCATTTTGTACGATGCTCCTTCGGACCGGGTGTTCACGCTCAACGGCGACGCGCACTCCTCCACGGTGATCGACCCGGTGGATGGGAAGCGCATCGCCACCGTTCCGCTTGGCGGCAAGCCGGAGTATGGCGTCTCGGCGGGCGACGGCAAGGTTTACGCAAATCTGACCGACATCAGCGAGGTGGTAGAGATCGACGCCAAGTCAGCCGCGGTCACGCGGCGTTGGCCAGCCGCGCCGTGCAAGCAGCCGGTGTCGATGGCGATCGATACCGCGCATCACCGCCTGTTCAGCGGGTGCCGCGGCGGGATGATGGCCGTTTCCGATTATCAGGCCGGAAAGATCGTCGTGACCGTCCCCATCGGAACCGGCGTCGACGGCGCCGGCTTTGATCCCTCGACCAGCGACGCGTTCGCCTCGACCGCCGACGGCAAGCTCACCGTAATTCATGAGGACAGCCCGGATCAGTACAAGATCGTCCAGGAAGTCGCCACGCCGGAGCGTTCGCGAAACATGGGCCTCGATCCCCGTACGCACCAGATCTTCGTCCCATCGGCCGAATTCGGTCCAGCAAACGGCGCGCGCCGCCCGCCGGTCCTCCCCGGCACGTTCACTCTTCTGGTCATCGAGCCCACGCATTAACCGGATCGCAGCGAAGACCGGGATAAATCCTGCGCCCCGGTGCTAGGGCGCTTTTCGGGGATTGGTAAGGCGCATCCCGCGCAACAATGACGCGCGGCGATTCATCTTTAAAATTGACGCCTCGCCAGCGTTACTGCCCGCGAACTCGCTGCCAAGAATGAAGCCTCAGTATTCAGATCGAGCGCTGCTCCAGCGCATCGCCCGGGAAACCCGCGCCTACTGGCCGCACGTTTTCGGAATCTTCCTGCTCAGCCTGCTTTCCGCGCCGGTCGCGCTGCTTGCGCCGATGCCGCTCAAAATAATTATCGACAATCTGATCGGCGGGAGGCCGCTGCCGGGCTGGATTCAGGCCGCCGCGCCCGGCGCCGCGCGATCGCCGGGCATGCTGCTGATCTGCGCCACGGCGTTGATCATCCTGGTGACGCTGCTTACTTATCTGCAAGGCTCCGGCACGTGGCTGCTGCAAACCTGCGCCGGCGAGGGGATGGTGCTCGATTTTCGCGCGAAGCTTTTCGCGCACGTGCAGCGGCTCTCGCTGGCCTATCACGACGCGCGGGGCACGGCCGACTCCACCTATCGTATCGAGCATGACGCGCAGTCGCTCCAGTTCCTCACCGTGAACGGTGTGATTCCGCTGATCGCCTCGGTTTGGACGCTCGCCGGACTCATCTACGTCACCGCGCGGATGGACGCGATGGTGGCGCTGGTGGCGATTGGAATTTCGCCGCTGCTGTTTCTGTTTACCCACGTGTTTCGCGGCCGCCTGCGCCGCCGCTGGAAGGGCGTGCGGCAACTGGAAAGCTCGGCCAACGCCGTGGTTCAGGAAGTGCTCTCGTCGATGCGTCTGGTGAAATCGTTCGGGCGCGAAGATCATGAGCACACGCGTTTCGTGCGCCGCTCGACGCGCCGCATGCGGGAGCTGCTTCGCGTCTCCTTTCTGCAAGGCGCTTTCGACGTGCTGATCGGAATCACGATCGGCGCGGGTTCGGCCGCGACGCTTTACATCGGCGTCCTGCATGTCCGCGCTGGCGCGCTCAGCCTGGGCGAGCTGACGCTGCTGATGGCCTACGTGGTCCAGCTTTTCGAACCGCTGAAGGCGATCAGCCGCAAGCTCGCCGAGCTGCAAGGCGCGCTCGCCAGCGCCGAACGCGCCTTCGCGCTGCTTGACGAAAAGACCGAAATAACGGATCGCCCCCAGGCCCGCGCCGCCGCTCGCGTCCGCGGCGATGTGCGTTTTGAAAACGTCAGCTTCGGATACGACCCGGCGCGACCGGTCCTGCGCGGCGTCAGTTTTGAAGCGCCCGCGGGCGTGCGCGTCGGCATTCAAGGGCCGTCCGGCTCCGGCAAAAGCACTTTAGTCGCCGCGCTGACGCGCCTTTACGATGTAACCGGCGGCGCAATTTTCATCGACGGCGTGGACGTTCGCGACTATCGGCTGGCCGACCTGCGCAACCAGTTCGCGATCGTGCTTCAGGATTCGGTTCTGTTCTCCTGCTCGATCGCGGAAAATATCGCGTACGGCAGACCCTGCGCGACGCCGGCCGAAATCGTTCGCGCGGCTCGCCTCGCCAACGCGCATGAGTTCATCATGAATCTGCCCAAGGGCTATGACACGCTGTGCGGCGAGCGCGGGCTTCAGCTTTCCGGCGGCGAGCGCCAGCGGCTCTCACTCGCCCGGGCGTTTCTTAAGGACGCGCCGATCCTGATTTTGGATGAACCTACTAGCGCGATGGATGCCGCAACCGAAGTTCTGGTGATGGAAGCGATCGAACGGCTGATGCGCGGCCGCACCACGTTTCTGATCGGGCATCGATTGAATACGCTCGACTGCTGCGACCTTCGCCTGGAGCTGCGCTGCGGCGAAATTTCGGCAATCAAAATGCCATCTGCGTTGTCCGTCGCGTAATCACCAGCCAAATTTCGCGCCGCTTTCCTCTGCATCCCGATTAGCGTCCAAAAGGCGAAAGTTATTTCGCCGCGAAAGCCCCGAAACCCCAACGAATGTTCCGCCATCAAACGCAAAGACACTCAGAAGAAGGAGGCTTCGTGCAAGATACTCTTGTCAACATTACTGGAACGACGGACACGATTCGCCGGAAACTTATGGAAGAAAAAGCCCGACTACGCCGCGAGGCGGGTCTTGCTTCACAGCAACACTTCCGGCGTCCCCTGGAGCGATCGTTTCTGGCGCACGAACGTGACAAAGTCACGATTCTGTTTGGAGGATTGACCTGGAAGCACGAAGCGCTCATTAAGGCTGTGTTCCAGGGCAACGGTTACCGTTGCGAAAACCTGCCGCTCGCCAGCGTCGCGGATTTTCAGGCAGGCAAAGAATATGGGAACAACGGCCAATGCAATCCGACGTATTTTACAGTCGGCAACTTGGTTTGCTATTTGCAAAAACTCGAGTCACAAGGGCTCAGCCGGCAGGAGATTGTCGATAACTACGTATTTTTCACCGCCGGTTCCTGCGGTCCGTGCCGCTTCGGAATGTATGAGGCCGAATATCGCTACGCGCTTCAGAACGCGGGCTTCGGCGATTTCCGCGTATTGCTGTTTCAGCAAACCGATGGAATCAAGGCCGCTTCAGGCGAGCCAGGCCTGAAGTTCAGCGTGAACTTCGGGCTCGGGATGCTGAATGCCCTCAATCTCGGCGATGTCACCAATGACATGATTTTTCAGATTCGCCCCTATGAAGCGAACCCCGGCGAGGCTGACCGCGTTTTCGAGCAGGCGGTGGGCGAGTTATGCCGCACTCTGCGCGAGAGAAAGCCGTTTGAGTTTATGGAGGACGCCCCGGAATGGCTAACCAGGCAGGTTGGAAAAAATAAGATCGCGAAAAACACGCTCAGCGTGCTCTGCAAGATTTACGATCATATCTATGGCAAGGAGTTTGTCGGCGCCCTTGAAGCCTGCCGCGACCGGATCAACAAAATCGACGTCGATCGCACCAAAGTAAAACCGATTGTAAAGATCACTGGCGAGTTCTGGGCTCAGACGACGGAAGGCGACGGCAATTTCCATATCTTCCGATTTCTGGAGCGCGAGGGCGCGCAGGTGATGGTGGAACCCATCGCGACTTGGGTCGCCTATATGCTTCACGTCGCGGGATTAGGTCTGGCGCAGCGAAAAGACGTGGATGGGCCATATCCTCATCCCGGCCGCTGGGAGCTGAAAAAGCGGCTCATGAATGAGTTGAAGTTCCGCAAAAAGATGATGGCCTTCGATATCGGCGAGGCGATGTGGAGTTACTTTTATCATCGGACCATCGATAAGCTCGGCGGAATGACTCATCGGCTGGTCCCGCAACAGGAGTTAGTGCGGCTGGCGCATCCTTTCTATCATCAATTGGCCCGCGGTGGCGAAGGCTATATGGAAGTCGGCAAGAATGTGTATTACACGGTGAATCACCTCTGTCACATGGTGCTGGCGCTAAAGCCATTCGGATGCATGCCGTCTTCGCAATCCGACGGTGTGCAGTCTGCGGTGATTAACAGGTTTAAGGAGATGATTTTTTTGCCGATTGAGACATCGGGCGAAGGCGAGGTGAATGCCCACAGCCGCGTTCAGATGGCGCTGGGCGAAGCCAAGGCAAAAGCCCGCGCTGAGTTTGAGGCGGTTCTGAAGTCAACCGGCAAGTCACTCGAAGACATTCGAGCCTTTGTCGACGATCATCCCGAGCTGAAACGTCCGCTCTATCATGTTCCTCACCGGCCAGGGATTGCGGGAACCGCGGCGCAGTTCGTGCTCCACGTAAGCGATCGCATGGACAAACGAAATCGCTTCTGGCGGAAATCGCCGGTGGCCACCACCGCTGCTGCGTGAGGCGACATGGAAAACCAGACCAGCCTTTTTACCGTCGGGCTCGATGTCGGTTCGACCACCGTTAAGGCCGTAGTAGTTAATCGAAAGACGGACGAGATTGTCTGGCGTGATTATCAGCGCCACGAAACCAAGCAGCCGGAGAAGGTGCTGGAGTTTCTGCGCCGGATGGAAACCGAAGCGGGGATTCATGAGAAAAACTCGCGGGTGTTCATCACCGGCTCCGGCGGCGGCACTTTGGCGGAACTTATTGGAGCGAAGTTCGTGCAGGAAGTGACGGCGGTTTCCCTGGCGGTCGAGAAGATGCATCCGGAAGTGTACTCGGTGATCGAGTTAGGCGGCCAGGATGCGAAGATCATCGTCTTCAAAGCGGATTCCGAGAGCGGGCGCAAAAAGAAAATCCCGTCCATGAACGACAAGTGCGCCGGAGGCACGGGCGCGGTGATCGATAAGATTAACGCCAAGCTCAAGATTCCGCCGGAGGAATTGTGCAATCAGGGTTATCACGGCATCAAGCTGCACAAGGTGGCGGGTAAGTGCGGGGTTTTCGCGGAGACGGACATCAACGGGCTGCAAAAGGAAGGCACGCCTCCGGATCAGTTGATGGCTTCGCTGTTTGAAGCGATCGTGTTGCAAAATCTCACGGTTCTCACTCGCGGCCATACCCTGCGCCCGCACGTCTTGCTATTGGGCGGACCGAATTCATTCATTCGTGGAATGCGCGAAGCCTGGCAGGCGAACATCCCGCGCATGTGGAAGGAGCGCAAGGTCGAAATACCCGATGGCGCAACACCGGAGGAACTGATCAAAGTACCGGACAATGCGCAGTATTTCGCGGCCATTGGAGCGGTGGAATTCGGAAAAGACGAAGACGATTCCGTCGGAGCCTATCAGGGGACCAGCCGGCTGGTTCACTACATCGAAGTCGGACGGCAGGAGGAGAAAGCGAAGTCAGGCGGGAAAGCTCTGGTCGAATCGGAGGATGAGCTCCAGGCGTTCAAGGAAGCGTACAAGCGAAAGAAGTTCATCCCCGCCGAATTTCATCCGGGCGAAGTGGTCAAGGGCTTCGTGGGCGTTGATGGCGGCTCGACTTCGACTAAGGCTGTATTGGTTTCGACCAACGGCGACGTGTTAGTGAAGGCCTACCAGCTCTCAAATGGCAATCCGATTGAAGACACCAAGCAGATGTTCGAGGCGCTTCGCGAACAGGTGGAAAGCAAGGGCGCGCGGATGGAAGTGCTGGGCGTCGGAACAACCGGATACGCGAAGGATGTCCTTAAAGACACGTTGAAGGCGGACGTCGCGCTGGTGGAAACCGTGGCTCACACCGAATCGGCGATGCGCTTCTACGACGACCCGCACGTGATCGTCGATGTCGGCGGGCAGGATATCAAATTGATCGTCCTTAAGGACGGGCGCGTGAAGGATTTCAAATTGAACACGCAGTGCTCGGCCGGCAACGGATATTTTTTGCAATCGACGGCGGAAGGCTTCGGATTGAAGGTCGAGCAGTACGCCGATATCGCATTTTCGGCGGAAACGATGCCCGTTTTCGGATACGGCTGCGCGGTGTTCATGCAGTCCGATATCGTGAATTTTCAAAGGCAGGGCTGGCGCGCAGAGGAGATTCTGGCCGGTCTGGCGGCGGTGCTGCCAAAAAATGTTTTTCTCTATGTCGCGAGCATTCCGAATCTGGCGGCCCTCGGATCGCGTTTCGTTCTGCAAGGCGGAACGCAGAACAATTTGGCGGTGGTGAAGGCGGAAGTGGATTTTATCCGCTCCAGTTTCCGCGCGGCCGGAAAGCAGCCGGAAATCATCGTTCACGAACACTGCGGCGAATCGGGCGCCATTGGAGCGGCCATCGAGGCGCTTCGCCTGTGGCGAAAAGGCCGGCAAACGACGTTTATCGGGCTGGATGCGGTGCGCAATATCACGTATCGCACCACGCGCAACGAAGATACCCGCTGCAATTTTTGCAAAAACAACTGCCTGCGCACGTTTATCGATATTCACACGGGATCGGGCGATTTTGTTTCGCTCGGCAAGGTATCGAAAGTGCCGCTGCGCGCGGGCGAGCAGCGGCTGATCATCGCGACCTGCGAAAAGGGAACGGTCGAGGACGTCAACGATATGCGCGGCATCAAGGCCGGCCTCGATTCGATCAAGGACGCCAACCCGAACTTCGTCGATATCGCGGCGCACGACGCTTTCAAGATGCGCAAGACCGAAATCGTGGCCGATCCGATTCCCTCACGCGCCTGGACCAGGGCGGCGCGCGAGCGCGTCGAGCGAATGAAGCAGCGCCCCAATTTGCGGATCGGGATCCCGCGCGTCTTGAATAACTACGTTTACGCGCCGCTGTTCAACGCTTATCTGCAAAGCCTCGGCATAGCCGCGGAAAATATCGTCTATTCCGATTTCACCAGCGGCGAGCTGTACCGCGCCGGATCGAGCCGCGGCGCCATCGATCCGTGTTTCCCGGCGAAAATCGGCATCGCGCACGTCCACAATCTCATCTTCCTCAAGGGCCTGCGAAAGCAGTTCAACATTATTTTCTTTCCAATGGTGGATGTGCTGCACAGCAGCCTGGTGAATCTGCAAGGCTCCAACGCCTGCCCGACGGTGACGGCCTGCCCGAATACTGTCAAAGCCGCGTTCACAAAGGAGTCCGATGTATTCGCCGAGCACGGCATCCGCTACATGGACCCGCTGTTGAACTTCGCCGACCGCAAGCTGTTCGCCGATCAAATGTACAAGGCCTGGAATCCGGTGCTGGGTCTTTCGATTGAAGAAAATCAGCGCGCCATCGAGGCGGGGTACAAAGCTCTCGAAGATTACGAAACCGGCATTCGCAAACAGGCTCGAAAAGTACTGGACCAGTTGGAGCGGGAAGATCGGATCGGCATCGTGATGCTCGGCCGGCCTTATCATCACGATCCGGGGTTGAATCACGAAATTATGGAGGAGTTTCAGAAGCTCGGTTATCCGATTTTTTCGCAGAGCACTCTGCCGATGGACGAGGATCTGCTCGATCGGCTGTTCGGCGAAGAGGTTCGCGCCGGCGTGATCAAGCATCCGCTGGATATTTCCGATGTTTGGAAAAACTCCTATTCCGCCAGCACGAATCACAAAGTGTGGGCCGCGAAGTTCACCGCGCGGCATCCCAATCTGGTGGCGCTTGAAGTTTCCAATTTTAAATGCGGCCACGACGCGCCGATCTATGGCGTAATCGAGGGAATTATCGAGCGCTCCGGCACGCCCTATTTCTGTTTCAAGGATCTGGACGAAAACAAGCCCTCCGGATCGATCCGCATTCGTGTGGAAACGATCGATTACTTCCTGCGGCGCTATCGCGAGGTGATCATCGAGCGGCGGCAGAGGGAGGCGCAGATTGAGCAGCGGATCGCCGAACTGGAGGCGGAATTGCTCCGTAATGAAGCGGAGCTGGTCGCCCGCTAAGGAACTCGCGAAACACCGGTAAATCATCGCGCGCGCGGGTGCATCATTTGAGTAGGGACCTGCACGCCTATGTTTGCCGGACGAATGAAGCTTTTCAGATTGATGGGATTTGAGGTCCGAGTGGACGCGAGCTGGATTGTGCTCGCGGTACTGATCATCTGGACCCTTGCCGTCGGGTACTTTCCTTATCAGGACCCCGGGCTGCCCCATGCCGATTACTGGTGGATGGGCGTGGCGGCTGCGTTCGGTTTGTTCGGCTCCATCGTCGTGCATGAGTTCGCGCATTCGGTGGTCGCGCGGCGCAACGGATTGCCGATGGAAGGCATCACGTTATTTATTTTCGGCGGCGTCGCGGAGATGAGCGGGGAGCCGCCCAACGCCCGCACCGAGTTTCTGATGGCCGCCGCCGGGCCGGTGACCAGCATCCTGCTCGGCGGCCTTTTTTACGGAATTTATCGCGCCGCGCCCGATTCCTGGCCTCCCGCCGCCGTCGGAGTGATTCATTATCTGGGATGGCTGAACTGGGTGCTGGCGGTGTTTAATTCGATCCCGGCGTTTCCGCTCGACGGCGGGCGCGTGCTGCGATCCGCGATCTGGGGCAGGACGAAAAATCTCTCGCGCGCCACGCAAATTTCCGCGCAAATCGGCGAGGGCTTCGGATGGCTGCTGATCGGGCTGGCGATTATTTCGCTCTTTTTCGGAAATTTTGTGAGCGCGGTGTGGTGGTTCATCCTGGGCCTGTTCCTGAAAAACGCGGCGCAACAATCCTATCAGCAGGTGATCCTGCGCAGTGCGCTTGCGGGCGAGCCGATTCGCAGGTTCATGCGCACCGAGCCGATCACCGTCCCCCCCAATCTGTCCATCGACGATCTGATCAACGATTACATTTACCGCTATCACTTCAAATGGTTCCCGGTGGTTTCCGAAGAGCGCCACCTGAACGGATGCATCAGCACGGCAGACGTGAAAAATGTTCCGCGGGAGGAATGGAGGCAGCATAGCGTTCAGGAGATGATGCGGCCGTGCTCGGCCGACAACACCATCACGCCCGACGCCGACGCCGTAACCGCGCTGGCCAAAATGAGCAAAACCGGATTGAGCCGGCTAATGGTGGTCGACCATGGGCAGCTGGTTGCCGTTCTCGCGTTGAAGGACCTGCTGGACTTCCTGTCGCTGAAGCTGGAGATCGGCGGCCCGCGGCAGCCGAAGCAGGCCTGAGATGGCGCCGTTCGGGCGATAATCGCTGAACGTATTCAGAATGGTCGAGTTTTTTGACCAGAAGAGCACGGACGCGACGACCTCGTCCGCAAATTTTTTGGGCTGCCAGATGTGTTCGGCAACGGGTTGCTTTTCCAGCATAAACTTCGTTCCCGGCGCGACTTTCGCCAGGAATCCGGCGAACGTCACCGGCCGGACCACTTCGGCTTCGACTTTCGCCCAGTGAAACTCCGCCTTATCCACCCAGAGCTTTCCCTTCATTCCGGTGAGCACTTTGGCTTCATGGTTCGGAGGCTGGTAGTCCGGCTTCGGCTCCGCTGTCAGCAGATAGACGGGATGACCATCCAGCGTCTCGTCGCCAGCCAGGCGAAAATTGAACGCCGTCTCCATCTGAATAATCAGCACGTGATCGTGCTCGCGATCTTTCTTGTAGTGATCGATGCGCTGCTGGCGTTCTTCGGGACTTTCCGCGCGGCGCCGCGCCAGTTCGCGTCCTTCTTTTTGCGCCTCCTGTTTTTGACGCGCCGCTGAAAGCGGTTGACCATCGACGGCGATTAAGCGGCGATACGGCGAGCCGTCCATCAGGAAAACTTCATAGGTATGGTCAGTCTTTTCGCCGCCTTTGATTTCAATGTCGCGCTCCACGTGGGAGAACGACGGTCCGACCTTCCAGTCTCTCTCGTTCACCTCCACGGACCGGTGGATGATTTCCGCCGCGCTCAGCTCGACCGCGGCGGCCTGCGGCCACAAAGGTGAAAAAAAAGCGAATAAGCAGGAAGCGGCGTACCTTCTGATTCTCACGTTAACTTGGACGCGCGGCGAGTGAAAACCTTCCACCTTTTCCTATTTTCACCAAACGGTCCAAAGTAACGATGCGAAGTCCCACGGATACCTAAGTTGGCGCTTTAGACCGCGTCTAATTCTTGTGGACCCTCGGCGGCGGCTACAGAATTTTTCCAAGGCCGTTCTTGCCAACTTGCTTTCCTGGTGCGCCGGATTCGTCGATGCGGTCGGCTGGCTGTTCGTCTATCACGTTTATATTTCTCACATGACCGGAAACACGGCGTCTTTCGGGATCTCCGCTGCGCAGGGGAACTGGACGGAGGCGGCCCATCACGCCTGGCCCATTCTGCCGTTCGTCGCGGGCACAATTTTCACCGCGTTTTCGACGGCGGCGGCGCGCCGGAGAAACCTGCACTCGTCCTTTTCGATCGCCCTGACGGTGGAACTGGCGCTGGTCCTGGTGTTTCTGTTCGAAGGCTCGCGCGGCGGATCGGACCGGTTGCGGATCGCGCTTCTGGCGGCGGCGATGGGAATCCAGACCGTCACTGTCACACGCGTCGCCGGATTGCGCATCTACACGACGTACCTGACCGGATCGCTGAGCAAGTTCGCTGAAGCGGTGGTCGAGTACGGGTTCTGGTTTCGCGACCGGACGCGCGGGCGGCTGCGCCAGCGGCTGGGAAAAGTGCTGCGCGTCACCCCACGGCAGACCTACATGCAGCACGCGCTTCTGACCGCGAGCCTGTGGGCCACATTCTTCGCCGGCGCGTTCAGCGGAGCCAAGCTGCGGGGAAGCATCGGATACAAATCGCTAGCGCTCCCCGCCGTGATTCTGGCGTTCGCAATCGTCGTCGATATCGTACGTCCGGTGGCCGCCGCGGACGAGCCGCGCGCCTGGGACGACTTATGATCGCCGCTAAATTCCGGGGCTGGTCCAATTTTAGCGGCGTCGGCTATTTTTTACGGTCTTCCGACCCGCCGTAGAGCGCGTTGATCTTTTCTTTTTCCTGCTCCCGATCGATGTAGCGGATGCCTTGCCGCATCCAATCCGGCTCCGGCGCGTCCTTCAGAAAATGATCGAAAAATTCCTGCATCCGCACCGCATAATCCTTCTGCGGAGCGCGATGGCGCAGTCCATGCGGCTCGCCGTTGTAGTTCCACATGTACGCTTCTTTTCCTAGACGCCGCAGCGAAAGGAAAAATTCGATTCCCTGGTACCACGGCACGGCATCGTCGCCGTCGTTTTCCAGAATCAGCACCGGAGTATGAATGCGATCTACCATAAAGATCGGCGAATTTTCGATGAACCGCAACGGATACTGCCAGATCGATCCGCCAATGCGGCTCTGGGATTTTTCATATTGGAACTGGCGCGGCAGGCCGCTGCCCCAACGGATGCCGTCGTATGCGGCGATCATGTTCACCACCGGCGCGCCTGCCTCCGCGGCCCTGAAAATATTGGTCTGGGTGAGCATGTAGGCGGTCTGATACCCGCCCCAGCTATGGCCCTGGATGCCGATCCGCGCGCGATCCACGTAGCCATTCGCCGCCACGGCCTCGACGGCCGGCGCCACGCATTTGAGCGCGCTCTGCCCCGGATATCCGATGGTATAAATAATATCCGGAGTCAAGACCAGGTAGCCGTTACTAACGTAATAAGAAATATTGATCGAGGTGCCCGGCGCGGGCCGGACGAAATTATTGACATTTTGGGCCAGCCGCTCATACAAATAAACCATCAGCGGATACTTTTTGGAGGGATCAAAATTTTCCGGCTTGTAAAGCGCGGCTTCAAGATCGACTCCGTCGGCGTTGCGGTAATGAATGATCTCGCCCGTCCCCCACAGAATTTGCGATTGCTGAGGATTGGCATCCGTGGCCTTTTTCATTTCCCGAAAGGACGAATCGCTGATATAAATGTCGGGCTGGTCCCGGAAGGTCGTCGCGGTGACCATAAACACGTCCGCGTCCCTGGCTCTTCCGAGCACGCGATAATTCCTCGGTCCAAAAATCAGCTTTCGAACCTGACCGCCGGTGAATGTCGAAACTGAATAAAATCCGCTATCGCGCGTTTCGAGGTTCTCGGCGCGCGCCAGCAGCGGCTTGGACGGGTCGATGCCGCGTTCGTCTTCGACGTTTTCCGCTTCGGTCCGCACGAGGCGGAACTGTAGATTGGAGCCGCGTCCGTCGGTGAGCTTGCGCGCGGAAGCGCCGTCCGCGGCGACGCCCCAAATATCGTAGCGGTCATAAAGGATCGCCCATTTGCCGTCTTTCGTCCATCCGGCAGTCCCGTACGGCGGCGGAGCCTCGGGCATGTCGTCGTCCTCGTTCCAGAAGGCTGGGCCCAGCCGCGACGTCAAGTTAATCATCGCGCCGTCGGGCAGCGAGATCGACCACCACTGCTTATCCCGATACGCCAGCGCGTGCCGCCCGTCGGGCGCGAGTTGGATGCCGCTTCCGCCGCGCCCGCCTCCGCCGCGAAATTCTTTCAGCGCGAGCTTGCGCGATCCGGTCGCGGTGTCAACGATATAAATGTCGCTGTAATTGCCGTCGTAGTCCACCATGTGGCGATAGGCGCGATCGTCGGCGCCGATCGCGAAACGGCCGTCATCGCTCGGCGTCAGGACCGCCATGGACGGATCGGAAAGCTGGCGAAATGATTGATCGCCAAGGTTGTATACGGCGCGATAGGAGCGGCTGCGATCCTGCGCGGCGCGAACGCGCTGCATCGGCTGGATGTAATCATCCTTCCAGCTCCACAGGTCGGCCAGAACTTTGTCGTCTGTGGAAGGTCCATTCGATGGAGTCTGTGTTTCCAGAGCCTCGATCTCCTCGATCGGCGCGCAGCTCAGGAACAGGCGCGAGCCGTCGCGCGAAAAACTGAGGGGGCCGCGGTCGAGGATCGCGTATCCGGGCCGGAATCCCGCGGTCGAGGTGGAGACGATTTCCGCCGCCGTGCCGCCGCGCTCCCACAGATAGGCTTTGAATTTCGCGGGCTTGGACGATTGGCCGTCGCGATCGCTCAGGAAAGCCGCGCGATTCTGCGCCTGGTCCCAGGTAATTTTTATGTAGCGGCCTTTTCCCGAAAGGAGCGCCGACGGCGAGCCATCAGTCTCCGGCGTGACCGAATAAATTCCGTTCGTCTCCTCTTTCTTTGAGGAAACCGCGTACAGCAGCGTTTTGGCGTCCTTGGCGATCGAGTACTCGACCACGTCTTCAAACGTGCGCTCGCGCGCCGAGCGGAGATCGCGAAGCACCAGGTCCGAACCGAATTTGTTGCGCCCGCGCGCGGCGCCCGCATTTCCGCGACCCCGGCCCTGATCGCGACTGGCCTCGCTGGTTACCGCGGAAGCGCCCGGCTTGGACCCGCGCAGATAGGCCACAACGCTCGCGCCGAGCTCCGGCACTTGAAAGCTCGACACGTCCGCGATCCTGGACGCGGTGAGATTCGCCAGGTTCACGATGATCAGGCTGTCGCGCGGCATCTCCTCGGGACGCTTGTGCTCCTTGCGCGCCCGATCCATTTCCGCTTTGGGCGGAAACGCGCTCGCAACCACAAACGCGCCGTCGTGCGTAAACGCGATGTGAATCGCGCGCTGGGTGGGAGGCGCCTCGGCCGGCGCTTCTTCGCTCGAATTGTCGGCGGCCGGAGGCGTGGCGCCGCAATTTTCACGCAACTCCCGGCCGGTGGCCAGGTTACGGACAACGAGTTGGCCGTCGCCTTCCTCCGGCATCAGCGAGTAGGCAAGAAACTTCCCGTCGCGTGAGAGAAGCGGGGTTTGAATCGATTTCCAGGAATCGTAATCGCGATGATTTAGCGGTCGTTTTTGCGCGTAAATTGCGGCGGGCAGCAGCAGAAATAGCGCAAAGGCGAGCAGGCGGCGCGTATGCATGAGGAACACCTCGATTTGTGGTCAGTCGGGAAGATTTTATCAATTTGCGGGTGGGGGCTTGACAACAAAAACGCGCTGACTAGAATAGGGATAATCTCGTGTCTTTATGAGTTGTGAGCACAAGCGCACCGAATTTTTGATGCGGCGCGACGGGGTCGATTACCTGCGATGCCTGGAGTGCGATCAGGTCTTTGAAGCCGAGGACCTGGAGCAGGTTCCGATTTACGAAGACGAAGAGGAGCCGCGCCGAAAACGCGCGTCCTGAGGTTACATCGCGAAGTCCGAACGCGGCGCCGCGCGATTCCATAACACCCGCCGGCTCCACTTTTGCGCGAACGCGTATTCCAGTCCGAGATTCACCAGAGTAATCAACGGAACGGCCGCCAACAGCGGGAGCAGCACCCGCGCGGCACGGCGCTCCCTGAGCAGATCGCAGCCAATGGAAGCGACCGCGCGCGTGAGCTTAAGATAATCGCCCGATTCGCCTGCTACCCTGGTTCGCCCCAGCTTCAATCCGGCGAGATATTCGGATGCGTTACGCGCGCCGGAGACCTCCGTGTACGTCCGGCCGAGCGAAGCCATGGTGTGCGCGTCGCTTCCTCCGACCGCAATTTTTCCGGTTTGCGCGGCCAGCGCGGCGGCGCTCCGGTTGGCGATTTCGAGCATCGCGCCGTTCAAGGTTTCAACGGCGGGAAAGCGCGCGGCAAACTCCTCGAAATCCGCCTCGCAGCGGCGGCCCGTAAGCGAGGAGAAAACATGATTGACGCTGAACAGCAGATCGCGCTCTTCAAGATAGGCCAGCAGCGACGGCATATCCGGTGCGCGCCGCTGCAATTGGACGTGATCCCGTTCCTCGATGCCATAGACTCCCATGTGCAGCCGCATGCCGCTGCTGGTGAGGCAGCTTACTTCCTCGCTCAGAAAAAAATCGGCATGGCGGCGCAGCGGCTCGGCCGCACCGATCGAATCGTGATCGGTAACCGTGACAAGGTCCATGCCCCGCCGCTTCAGCGTGGCGTAAACTTCGTCCGGATCGTTATAGCTTTCCCGGCAGATGTGGTGGAGCAGCGGGATGGTGCACATGCCGGAATGAATCGTGTGGACATGGAGGTCGCACTTCATGCGCCTTTATAGCAGGAGATTGTTACAACCGCGATTCCCACCCTGAAAACATTCGTGACAGTTTTTGTTGGGGTGTTCCGGGCGGCCCGGAACGTGAGATCCTGGGAAACGAGTGGCAACGATGAAACAGCCGCTGCGAATCGTCTCGATTGGCGGCGGGAACGGTCTTTCGACGCTGCTGCGCGGATTAAAGCGCTACGCCAAGGCGCAGCCGGAGGCGCTGGACATCACGGCGGTCGTAACGGTGACCGATGATGGGGGGAGCTCCGGCCGGCTGCGGCGCGAGTTTTCGGTGCTTCCGCCCGGCGACATCCGCAACTGCATGGTGGCGCTGTCGGAAGATGAAACATTATTAACGAAATTGTTTCAATTTCGTTTTTCCAACGGCCGGGGATTGAAGGGTCACAGCTTCGGGAACCTGTTCCTCACCGCGATGACGCACCTGACCGGCGATTTCGGCCAGGCGGTAAAGCTTTCCTCGGAAGTTCTCGCCGTGCTTGGCAGGATCTATCCCTCGACGGCGGCGAATGTTGCGCTGGAGGCGACGCTTGAGGACGGCAGGAAAGTTCTGGGCGAGACGCGAATCAGCCGCAGCCGCGCCAAAATCGAAAAAATCGAGCTGCGGCCGGCGCATCCGAAGCCTTTGCCGGAGACTCTGGAGGCGATCGCGCAAGCCGACCTGATTACGCTCGGTCCAGGATCGCTGTTCACCAGCATCGTGCCCAACCTGCTGGTGGAAGGAATTCCGCGGGCGATCGCGAACTCGCCGGCGTTGAAGGCTTACGTCGTGAACCTGATGTGGCAGCCGGGCGAGACCACGAATTTCCGCGCGTCGGATCACGTCTCGGCGCTGCTGCGTCACGCCGGGCGTTATGGCCGGTCGCTGATCGACGCGTGCGTGATTAACACGCGTCCGATCGAGGGAAAGGTTCTGGCCCGCTATCAAAGACACGCGGCACGGCCCGTTGAGAACGATATTCCGCGGCTGGAACAGATGGGATTGAAGGTGATCGGAGAGGACCTGCTGCGCATGTCGCAATTCGGAGCGGATGGCAAGATCCGGCACGATTCGGCGGTGCTCGGCGCGATTGCCGTGCAACTGGCGCGGCAAGGCCGTGCGAATCTAAAAAGATGAACGTGAACGTCGCGATTCTAGCCGCTGGATTGGGCACGCGAATGCGGTCCAGACGGGCCAAGGTGCTGCATCGCGCCGGCGGATTGGCGCTGGTGGAGCATGTGATCGAAGCCGCGCGCGCCGTCGCGCCGCCCGATCGCATGGTGGTGGTCACCGGGCATCAGGCGGAGCAGGTGGAAGAGCAGCTCGCCCCGCTGGGCGTCCGCTTCGCGCGCCAGCAGCAGCAGCGCGGCACCGGCGATGCGCTGGCCTGCTGCCGCGATCTTCTGGAACGCGAAGCGGGCGATCTGCTGATGGTGCTTTACGGCGATACCCCGCTGCTTTCGGCGGCGACGCTTCTTCGCCTGCGCGACGAGCAGGCGAAATCGGACGCCGCGGCAACATTGATCACCACCACGCTCGACGATCCTTCCGGATATGGCCGCGTCCTGGTGGACGCCGGCGGCAACGCGACCATGATCGTCGAAGATAAAGCCTGCACGCCGGAACAGAAACGGATTCGCGTGATTAATTCGGGCATTTATTGTTTCCGCTCCGATCTGTTGTGGCGTTACTTAAGCGAGATCCAGCCGAATCCGGTTTCCGGCGAATTTTATTTGACCGATATGGCCGCGATTCTCACCGCGCGCGGATATCGGGTTCGCATCATGCACCTGGATGATCCGCGGGAGCTGCTCGGGATCAATACCCGGGTCGAGCTGGCCGAAGCGGATCGAATTTTGCGCGCGCGCAAGGCCGAGGAGCTGATGCTTTCCGGCGTTACCATCGAGCGTCCCGAGACGGTGTCGATCGACGCGCGCGTTCGCGCCGGAATGGATACGGTGATTGAGCCGTTCGTGCGTCTTCTGGGCGATACGGAAATCGGCGAGGACTGCCGGATCGGTGCGGGCGCGATTCTCGAATCGTCGCGGCTGGCCGCGGGCGCGGTGGTGAAACCGTACACGATCATCAGCGAATCCACAGTCGAGTCCAGGGCGGAGATCGGCCCTTTCGCGCGGCTGCGGATGAGCGCCCACGTCGGCCCGGAGGCGCGCATCGGCAATTTCGTCGAAGTCAAGAAGAGCCGCTTGGGCGCGGGCGCCAAGAGCCAGCATCTGGCGTATCTGGGCGACGCGCGGATCGGCAAGGGGGTCAATGTGGGTGCGGGAACGATCACCTGCAACTACGACGGGGAGAAGAAACACGAGACCGAAATCGGCGACGGCGCGTTCATCGGGAGCAATTCGACCCTGGTGGCCCCGGTGAAGATCGGCGCGGCGAGCTACATCGGCGCGGGGAGCGTCATCACGGACGCGGTGCCCGGCGAGGCTCTCGCGCTCGGACGCGGCAGGCAGGTGGTGAAGGAGGGGTGGGTAGCGAAGAAACGCGCGCGCGCCGGCGGCCCGCGGTCAGAATAAACGCCGGCTTCATTTTTTCGGCGCGGCGCTGTGGACCACGATGCGCGTGGCGGTGCTGGAGCCGTCCTCCTGAGTGCTGTACTGTACCGTCACCCGGACCTTGGCCTGTAGCTTGCCTTCGATTTTGGTCTCCGGAGTGACGCGAAAGGTGCGCTTTTCCTGCCTTCCGGAGATGCGGCGCGAAACCGAAATTCGCTGGGGCGTGCTCTCGATCACCGTTCCTGAAAAGAACGCGTCGGGCCTTTTTTCCTCCGGCGTGGACTGCTGCGCCTGAGCCCATCCGCTGAGGATCAGGCAGATCCCGACGCAAAGCAGGAATTTCGCCACTGACATATTAGAATACCCGAACAGGTCTATTTATAAAACCAGCACCGGGTGATAAAGATGCGGCAAACGGGCCTCGCCGATGGCGATCAGATCGCCTTGCGGCGTGACCGCTTTCACGTAACGCGAGCCGCGGCGGCCCTGAAACGGCGAGACGCGAAAATCGCGGCCATTTCGGATCTGTCCGGCGGTGATCGCGTCGACCATCTCCATCGGAAACTCGGGCAGGAGCTGCGCGGCCGGGATCAGCACCTCCTGGAGCTTTCCCGCCGCGCCGATCTCGGCCAACTGCTCCAGCGTCCGCGCGGCTTCAATTTTGAAATCACCGGAGGCGGTGCGCCGCAGGCTTTTCAGATGCGCGCCGCATCCCAGGATCTGGCCCACTTCGTGCGCGACGCCGCGCAGATACGTCCCGGCCGAACAATGGACCCGCACCTCGGCTTCATTTCCTTCGACGCGCACCACGTCGAGCGAGTAAACTTCAACCGCTACCGGCTTCAGCTCCACGATTTGATTCTTTCGCGCCAGCTCATAGGCGGGTTTACCGGCGATCTTTTTCGCGGAAACCGGCGGCGGCGTCTGCATAAACTCGCCGCGAAACCGGCTGAGCGCCGCCTCGACGATGTCGCGATCGAGCACAACCGGCGTTTCCGGCGAAGTTGGTTCGCCCTCGGCATCGTAGGTGTTGGTCGAAAATCCGAAGCGGATCACGCCTTCGTATAGTTTGTCGTTTCGCGTATAAAATTGCGCCAGGCGCGTGGCGCGGCCGATCACCAGAGGCAGAACGCCCGTCGCGCCCGGATCGAGAGTTCCCAAATGCCCGACTTTTCGCATCCCCGCGATGCGGCGCATCTTATTCACCACGTCATGCGACGTCCAGCCGAGCGGCTTATCGACTACGATCACTCCGTCCACCAGTCCAAATTAGCGGATTCCGGAATCGCAAGCCAGCGAGCCGGAATTTCCGCCGGGGGTCGACAAATCGCCGATTCGCGCTACGCTGGGATGAGCAAGTCTCGTGGAAGAAGAGATTCTAGGCAAGGCATACGACGCGCGGTTGATGCGCCGGCTGGTCCGCTATTTGCGCCCGTATCGCGCCACCGTGATTGTTTCGCTAGGGTTTCTGGTGGTGCAATCTCTTGCGCAGGTCTGCGGGCCAATCCTCACGCAGCTTGCCATCGATAAATATCTGGCGCGGCCGGATCATCCGGTCGAATCCGTGCTGAATCGCTGGCTTTCCTCGAATACCTGGACCGGTCTCGCGCAGATATCCGGGCTCTACCTGGCGGCGGTGCTGATCGCCTTCGCCGCCGAATTTACGCAGACTTATTTGATGCAGCGCACCGGCCAATACGCGATGTTCGACCTCCGGCGCGAATTGATGGCGCACCTTCAGCGGCTGGATATGTCCTACTACGATCGCAATCCTGTGGGGCGGCTGCTGACGCGCGTCACCACCGACGTCGACGCGCTGAATGAATTGTGGTCGTCGGGGCTGGTGGAGATTTCCGCGGACCTGCTGGGGCTGGCGCTGGCCATTATGGTGATGGTTCGGATGAGCCCGGGGTTAACGCTGCTGCTGGTGCTGGTCATGCCGGTCGTGATTTTGGTAACCGCGCGCTTCCGCAAGGCGGTGCAGCAAAGCTACCGCCGAATCCGCGTGGCGATCGCCCGCATCAACGCCTATCTTCAGGAGCACGTAAACGGAATGGCGGTGCTGCAACTCTTCAATCGCGAGGGGCGCAGCCGCCAGGAGTTCACGCGCATCAATCGCGATCACATGGAGGCGTACAAGGACGCCATCCAGGCTTACGGCTGGTTTTATCCGGTCATCGAATTTTTAAGCATGCTGGCGCTGGCGGCGCTGCTCGCCTATGGCGGATTCCGAATCCGCTCCGGATTCCTGTCGCTGGGCGTGATGGTCGCGTTTTTTCAATATGGCCAGCGCTTCTTCCGGCCCATTCAGGATTTGAGCGAAAAATACAACATCCTGCAAGCGGCGATGGCGGCGAGCGAGCGCGTCTTCAAGCTGCTGGATACGCCGGCGGCGATCACCTCCCCGCGCGTTCCCAAGCCTTTTCCGCAGGAGGCGGCTTCGGTGGAATTCGATCACGTCTGGTTCGCTTATAAGGATGAAGACTGGGTGCTGCGCGACGTCAGCTTCCGGATCGAGCCGGGTGAAACGATCGCGGTGGTGGGGCACACCGGCGCGGGGAAGACGACGCTCGCCAGCCTGCTGCTGCGCTTTTACGATATCCAGCGCGGCTCGATTAAAATTGGCGGCGTCGATATTCGCGAATTTGCGCTGGATGATCTGCGGCGGCATTTCGGCGTGGTTTTGCAGGACCCGCATCTGTTCACCGGGACGCTCGATTCCAATATCCGGCTGGGGTCGGAGCAGGTGAGCGATGAAGCGATCGCCTCGGCCGCGGCGCAGGTGAATCTGCTCGATTTCGTGCGCGCACTGCCGGAGGAGTTCGCCCATCCGGTGCGCGAGCGGGGAAACGGATTCTCCACCGGCCAGAAGCAGCTCATCAGTTTCGCGCGAGCGCTGGCGCACAATCCGCGATTTTTGATTCTGGACGAAGCGACGTCCAGCGTCGATACGGAAACCGAATTTCGCGTTTGCGAGGCGCTGGCGAACATGGTGGAGGGCCGCACGTCGCTGATCATCGCGCACCGGCTTTCGACCATCCAGCGCGCGGACCGCATTCTGGTGATGCACAAAAGCCAACTGCGCGAGAGCGGCACGCATCAGCAGCTTCTGGCGGCGCGCGGAATTTACTGGACGCTGTATCAACTTCAATACAAGGACCAGGAAAATCATGGCAACCGATCCCAGGTATCCGATCGGGAAATTTTCGTTCCCGCGGGAAGTAACGGCCAGCCAGCGGCGGCAATGGATCGATGAAATCGCCGAAGCGCCGGCGAAACTTCGCGCCGCGGTCGGCGGCATGAATGCCGCGCAGCTCGATACGCCGTACCGCCAAGGCGGATGGACCGCCCGGCAGGTGGTGCATCATCTTCCCGACAGCCATCTGAATTCGTACATCCGGTTCAAGCTGGCGCTAACCGAACATGAACCGGTGATCAAGCCCTATGACGAGGCGCGCTGGGCTGAGCTTGCCGATACGGCGGCGACGCCGGTCGAGACATCGATCGCGATGCTGGAAGCGCTGCACGATCGCTGGGTGCGGCTGCTGCGATCCATGGATGACGCGGCGTTCGCGCGCGCGTTTCGACATCCGGAACTGGGCTTGGTGCGTCTGGATCAGAACCTCGCCTTGTATGCCTGGCACGGCCAGCATCATGTCGCGCAGATATTGAGCGTTACCCTCCAAGACTGATCGGGACGAGAGTCAAATTTGCGGCGGTCCGCTCTTTCCGGCGTGCATCCGGCCTCGACGATCATGGATTCGTGCCGGGGAGGGCTGGATTGGCTGAACGATCGCGGATGACTTATGTTGGAATAAAATCATGAAGCACTGGATCGCCTTCGCAGTTTTAGCGGGCGCCTTCGCCGCGACCGCTCCCGCCGACGAAGGGATGTGGACCTTCGATAATCCCCCGATCCGCCAGATTCAGGAAAAATATCACTACACGCTGACCAAGGAATGGCTCGATCATGTGCGCCTGGCGTCGGTTCGCTTGAACGACGGCGGCTCGGGATCGTTCGTCAGCCCGCATGGGTTGCTGCTGACCAATCATCACGTCGCGCGCGGCCAGCTTCAAAAAAATTCCACGCCGGAGCACAACTATATTCGCGATGGATTCTACGCGCGCACGCAGGCCGAGGAGATGAAATCGCCGGACCTGGAGGTGAACGTGCTGATGTCGACCGAGGACGTGACGCAGCGCGTCCAGTCGGCCGTGCAGGCGGCGAAAACTCCGGAGCAGCAGTTCGACGCGCGGCGGAAAATCATCGCGCAGATCGAAAAGGAAAGCACGGAGAAAACGGGTTTGCGCAGCGATGTGATCACGCTCTATCAGGGCGGTGAATATTGGCTTTATCGATACAAAAAATACACCGATGTGCGAATCGTCTTCGCGCCGGAGGAGCAGGTGGCGTACTTCGGCGGCGATCCGGATAATTTCACCTATCCGCGCTATTGCCTCGATATGGCACTGTTTCGCGTCTACGAAAACGGCAAGCCGATCGATACCCCGAATTATTTGAAGTGGAATCCGGAAGGCGCCAGGGACAACGAATTGGTTTTTGTGTCCGGCAATCCCGGCTCGACGTCGCGCCTGGATACGCTGGCGCAGCTCGAATTTCAGCGCGATTCGGTGTTGCCGGATTATTTGACCGTGCTCAAGAGCCGCATCGCCACGCTGCGGGCGTTCTCGGCCACCAGTCCCGCGCACGCGCAGGAGGCGGAAACCGACATTTTCGATTACTCCAACAGCGAGAAGGCGCTTGAAGGGATGCTGAGCGGTTTGCAGAATCCCCGTATTATGCAGACCAAGCGCGATCAGGAGGAAAAGTTCCGGGCCGCGGTCGATGCCAATCCCGATTGGAAAGCGAAGTACGGCAATGCGTGGAATGAAATCGCCGCGGCCGAAAGCAAAGCCACGACGCGCATCAAGGAGCGCTTCTTCCACGCGATGGATTCGCGCCTGGCCGGCATCGCCATGACCATCGTTCAATACGTGGCCGAAATCAAGAAGCCGGATGGACAGCGCCTGCCGGGCTATCACGATTCGCAGCTTGAGTCGCTGCGCTTCGACCTGTTTTCCCCCGCGCCGATTTATAAAGACATGGAAATTGCGCGCATCACCGGCGCCTTGCAGCTCGATTTGAAGGAGATGGGACCAAACGATCCGTTCCTCGAAATCGTCCTTGGCGGGAAATCGCCCGATCAGGTCGCGGCTTGGCTGGTGAACGGAACATCGCTCGAAAACCCGGAGGCGCGCAAGAAGCTGATCGAAGGTGGGGAAGCGGCGGTGAAGGCATCCACCGATCCAATGATCGTCTTGGCCCGCCAGCTTGATCCGATGCGGCGCGACTACATCAAATGGATGCAGGATAACGTGGAAAGCGTCGAGCAGCGCGGCGGCGAGCAGCTTGGACGCGCGCGTTTCGCGGTTTACGGCCGCAGCACCTATCCGGATGCGACGTTTACGCTGCGCCTGTCCTACGGAACCGTGAAGGGCTATCCCTACAACGGAACGGAAGCGCCACCGAAAACCACGTTTTTCGGGCTTTATGACCGCTCCGCCGATTTCAATCACCAGCACCCGTTCGATCTGGTTCCGCGCTTCGCGGAAGGGCAGTCGAAGCTGAATCTGGCGACGCCGTTCAATTTCGTCAGCACCGACGATATTATCGGCGGCAACTCCGGTTCGCCGGTGGTCAACGGCAAGGGCGAAATCGTGGGATTGATTTTCGACGGCAATATCGAATCGCTGGTGGGCGATTACGTTTACGATATCGAGAGCAACCGCGCGGTTGCCGTGCACACCGCGGCCATGACGGAGGCGCTGAAGAAGCTCTACGACGCCGGTCCGCTGTTGACGGAGCTGGGGCAGTAATCCAAGATCACGCAATGAAAGATCGTACGTTCCGGCGCTAGCGTTATGCCAACATGAATCGATGATCGCCTGGCGGATCGACGTCGCCGTCACTCCGCGCGGTGCCCGGTCGGCGATTTGCAATCCTTGAGTGGGGACGGCCACATCGCCGTTCACACATTCACTTTGCCGTCCGGCGATTGCAAGTCGATCATCGGCCGGTAATCGGAGTAGCCGAGTCGAAACAAACCGCCCTTCGCCGTCCAGCCCTGTGGGACCTCGACGGTGAAAGCCTGCTCGTTCGGGTCCTCAAAGACCGTCCAGTTGGCCGCGAGAACCGGGACGGCGAAAAATGAGCGGAAACGATTTCCTCAACCAGAGAATCATAATGCCGTCTCCTTTTTCCTTCGCTCTCTAAATCTATCGAAATCCGGCCCGCGGAAATGGCGAGCCGCGTGCGGGAAGCCATCCGTGATCCTACGCCCGTTTCTGGCCATCCTGTTTTGCGTCCCGGCGGCGGCGTTTCCCGTTTGGGTCACGTCGAGTCTGGATCGAACCGGGCCCACGGATAAACCCGGCGCGGCAACGCAGGCGGACTTGGCCGCGGCGCGGCGGGAATATGCGGCGTTTGAAATCGTGATGCAGGCGCCCGCCGGAGGATTGACGAATGTCCGGCTGGCGGCGTCCGAGCTCAAGGCGGGCGGTCACGCCATCGAGGCTCGCAATTTCAGTCTTTATATTGAACACTATGTCTTTGTCGATCGCGCCAGCCCGGACTGGCATGGATCGAACTCCTCGCACGGGCCCGGCTGGTATCCCGATCCGCTGATTCCCTACAAAGATCCGTTTCAAGTCGAGGCGAAAAAAAATCAGCCCGTCTGGGTGGAGCTCTATA
>Ga0209062_1002330_pt1 | contig 26186 bp, 25 predicted proteins | sample Coa_R2_2_FD_187158 | JGI IMG/M metagenome (GOLD analysis project Ga0209062, IMG submission 187158) | Surface soil microbial communities from Centralia Pennsylvania, which are recovering from an underground coalmine fire - Coalmine... | ecosystem: Environmental > Terrestrial > Soil > Unclassified... | reverse complement strand
CGGGCTACACGTTCAACTGGACTGGCCTGATCGGCGCGACCGGCGGCGCTGGCGTCCGCATCAAGACCTTCCGCATGGAGCACCTGGCTTCTGACCGCGTGGAGATCGACATGGCGCTCGATATGCGCGTGGTCTCCAAGGACTGCGGCTTCTTCTTCAACAACATCATCTCGGCGGTGTAGTCATGTTCCGGCGAAGACCTTCGTGGGCGCAGTTGACCAAGAGCGGCGTGCCTCCGCTGTTTGTGCTGCGCCCTTTGGCCGGCGGCTTCACGCCGCCCAATGTCGGCGACGAGTATCCGGCGCCCGATCCGAACGACAAGCTTCAACTCGCTCGCGCCCGGCAGATGTACGAACAGCGGCGGATCGGCACGCGCGCCGAGCTGGAGCGGGCGCTCGCGAAGCTTCCCAAGCAGGAATCCGCTAAGCACGGAAAGGAAAGACGCGATGGCAGTCAAAATCGAAAAAACTCCCGTTAACGCTCCTGAGTTCCAAAGCGCCGGGCCGTTGCCGAATCTCAAGGGCGTGTATCTCTCGAAGGCGAAGCTGTTCTTCGCGAGCCAGCAGACGGGAACGGGATCGAGCCAGAGCATCGCTCATGGACTGGGCGCGGCGCCGACCGGCGTGATCTGCATTCCGACGGATGGCGGCACGGTCACGTATGGCACGCACACGTCGAGCAACGTCGTCGTCACCGTCACCAGCGGGAAGAAGTTCGACGTGTTGGCGTGGTTATGAGCGGCGGGACAGCGCATGGCTTGGACAGACCTTGTCAATGCGCTCGACACCGCGTGTCTGAACACCTTCGGCGTACCGGCAACGTTCACTCCGCAGGACGGTTCCGGCGACCAGCAGATCACCGGCATCATCGAGAACCCGGCCATGGCCGAGGATTACGTGCCGGGCAGTGTTCAGGGCACGGCTGTGGTTCGGTTCTTCGTGCGCTTCGCGAACATCACGCCCGCGCCCCAGCGCGGTGACGTGATCACGCTGAACGGAATCGTTTACACGATCCTCGAAGTGGACGCCGATACGCAGGGTGGCGCGGTCCTGAAGCTGAGAGTGGCAGGTCAATAAATGACCAGACTCGGAAAAAGACAGATGCGATTTTCCAAATCTGTGGCGTCGAGCACTTCCCAAAGCAAAACGAGTCCTTCGATGGCCTGTCCAGTAGTGACACGTTTCTGAGGAATCAGGATGAGGCCAGGGCTTGTCTGATTTCTGGTGAAGTCGCGGAAGTGCTGTTCCATGGTATTTACGTCATGGCTCACCAGGACACGGCCCTCTTCGGCGGCCCTAGCCAGAACAACGGAATCGTCGAGGCGTTCCAGCGGAACCGCCTCGGCACGCCGGAAATCCAAGCTCGCAGCGCGCCGGAGAGTGCCCGCTATGATCGCGTGCTTGAGATCGGCATCAGCCTGAAATCGGATCTTCACGCTTGTTTCGCCAACAAGCGTTTCCTGGCTTCCTCGATCCTTTGCTGGAGTTTCGGATCAGCAGGCTTGGCGGTGTTTTCCAACTGGTCCCATTTCTTCTCCAGTTCGAGAAGATATGCTTCGACCTGTTCCTGGTGGCCAAGGTAGAACGCGATCGCGCCGTGGACTTGCTCCAGCGACAGCGTTGGGAAATTCTGACGGATCGTTTCCGGCGACGCACCGTCGCGGTACTCGTAAACGATGGAGGCTAGGGAGACACGACTCCCTGCTACGTAGTAACCACCGTTGCGTATTTCAACGTATTCGCGCTGCATGGGCGCCGCCTCTCTCATTCTACTGCGTTACAAGCGACAACAAGTTTGAATGCTCAACCCGGCCCCGATTACCGACGCGATTGCGGGAGTGCTCCTGTCGATCCCCGAGCTGAATGCCGCCATGAATGGGCGCATCACGCCGTTCCACTATCGCCTCGGCCAGGAATACCGGCTCGCGGAGGCTGTCTACAAAATGCCTGCCCCGTCGATGCTCGTGGTCTGGGAAGGCACACGCGGCGGCAACTTCGACGGCCAGACCATCTGGAAACATCGCTGGGGCATTTACTACCGCATGGGCAACGCGGCGGGCGTGGCCGAGCCGGTCGGCTACGAAGACCTGTGGTGGATCACCTGCAACCGCCCGCCCGGCGGCAACGGCCCGAACATCCGCCAAATGCAGCTTCATCCGGGCCTCGACATCATGGACACGCCGACCATCGATCACGAACTCGATGAAGACCTGATCGACCGCTTCAAGGGCGTGTTCACAATCCCGGAGATCGGAGACAACTGATGGACGACCAAGAGTACAGACCGGCGCGCGAGACCGTGCGCCTGCGCCACCCGCATACGGGCGACATACGGGAAGTCGAAGCCACGCCGGAAGAGATCGTCCCGCTCATGGGCCTCGGCTACCAGCAGGTGAAGGAGGACAGCGAATAAATGCCCGCGAGAGTACAGCAGTTAATCCTGGGTCTCGGCAAAGCGAAGCAGACCAATATCTCGACCGCCGCAGCTTCGTTCATGCGCTTCAAGAAGCTCGACACAACGCTCACCACGCCCAAGCCGGTGTTCGAAAATGACGCCGCGGAAATCGGCAAAGGCCACGAGTTCATCACGCAAACGTTCCCCAGCCACTACGAAGTCGCGAACCGCATCGAGAAGTACGCGAGCGCCGAGTTCGTCACCTGGGCCTGCGCCTACGCTCTGGGCAACATCGTGCAGACCGGTTCGGCCGCGCCTTACACCTACACCATCACGCCCATCAACCCGGGCGTCACGCTCGAGCTGCCCTACTTCTCGCTGGTCGAGCAGGTAGCCGAAGGCGGCGGCAGCGCCATCGACAACCTTTATATAGGCTGCGCCATCGAGGATTTTACCTACCAGTTCAACTATGGCCCTGGCCGCGCGTCGTCGAAGATGACCGTGAACTGGGTCGGCTCGGGCCTCGTGACCACGCCCAGCGGCGTCACCGTTCCCGCGCTCACCACCGAGAACAACATGCTCGCGGCCTCGATGTCGCTTTCGGTGAATGGCGTCGATTACGTCAGCACCAGGCGGATTCTTTCCGGCTCGATCGGCTGGAAGAACAATCTGCTGCTGAATGCGGGCTTCTATCCCGGCTCGGGCTTGCAGAACGGATTGCAGGTGCGCGGCCGCATGGAGATCGGCGTGCGCGTGCCGGCGTTCCAGTTCACCGCGCGCCTGCTCGCTGGGTCGCCCGAGTACAACACGCTGGTGAACCAAACCACGGGCACGGCGACACTCAGCGTGCAGCACGATGCGGACAACTCGGTGACGTTCACCTTCCCGCAGATGGCGTTCCAGGTGGCCGAAAACACCGAGGCCGACGGCATCGTGGCGGTGACCGTGACGGGCGCGCCGCAGTACAGCAACTCGCAAAACACAGTGATGTCGGTGACCACGCTGTGCGGCGTGGCGGGCATCGCGCAATAGGAGGAAACATGTACGGGACCATTCCCGCCGAGGGCATCACCATCCGCGTGCCCAATCCGCCGAAGACCGCGCAACTGCGCCTTCCCACGAATGATGAGATGCTGGAGCGGCTCGACCAACAGAAGTCCATCCGGCGCACCATCGGCCGCCGGAAGTCGCAGACGGAGTTCGTGCCGAATCCGAAGGCCGATCTCGATCTGTTCAACCGGATCCGGCTGGACAAGGACGGCCCGGAGTTCGATGAATACGAGGCCGGCAATGCGATTTCGAAGCTGACATTCTGCGAAGTGACCGATTGCGAGCGCGCCGGCGACGAATACCGAATCACGCTGAAAACTCCGTTCGGCTCGACCGTCCACACGCTGAAGATTCCGACGCAGCGGGATATCACGGTGTACCGGCGCAGCGTGGTTTCCTCGACCGACCTGCCGCACGGCCAGGAAGAGTTGCGTTACCGGATCGAGCCGGCTGTCGCTCTCTACGATTCGGTGGTGACCGGGATTGAAGGCTACACCGATGCGTTCAAGCCCACCGATGTCCCGCCACATCACAAATCGGCTGTGGTCGTCGAGCTGGTGCAGGCCATCGACGATCTCGATCCGGCGCTCGACCCAAACTCCTGAGGCCGGACGAGTGGCCACACCCGATCCCTCTCCGGTTGCTTGTTTATCGTTCCATCCACTCGGAGGAGTTGTGCGATGGCGGCCCGGACGGTGCTCGCGGCTGCCCCGATGCCAACGACGTCACTTGTACCAAGTGCGGGCGCGTGCGCACTGTGGAAGACACGAATGCCCCCGGAGTCTGCCCGCACTGCGGAGGCTGGCAGTTCACTGTAAACCGCTGCGCACACTGCAAACTGGACGATCTCGATTACGCCCGTACACACTCGAATGCCGGGCGGCTGTTCGAGCGCCTGCTGGAACTCGAATTTGATGCCGCGCACTTCAGCATTCCCTGGAGCGACGTGACGGCGGAAGAGGTCCGCGGCCTCCAGATCCTGAAAGAAGAACGCGGCCGCTACCAGCGGGAGCAGATGGAGAAGCAACGAAATGGCGTTCACGGCTAAGATTACGCGCGCCCGGTTTGTGCTGGGCCCGTTCACCTCCGAAGACATGCTGGCGATCGGCAACGTCCTGCGCGATTCCATCGCGGCTCGCATCGGAAACGGCCTGAACGTGAACGACGCGCCAGCGAAGGCGCTGAAGCCCGGGCGCAACGGCCGGCGCGGCTATCCCGATTACAAGAAGGCGCGTGGCCTCCAGCCGATCCGCGACTGGTTCTGGACTGGCCGCACGATGCGCTCGCTCAAGGTGAAGAGCGCCAGCGAGAACCGGGCCGTCATCGGCTTCGTTGATCCAAACGCAGACCGCATCGCGCACGTGAATAATCTGCGGGAAAAACAGTTCGGCGTTTCCCCGAATGACCGCCAGGCGCTTAGCAGAGCGGTACTGGCCTTGCTCCGACAAGCACGGGTGGTGCGGCTTACCAGGGCAGCGTAATTAAACTGTAGCCACCATCGCGCGGCCTGGCCTGAGTACGCCGTGCCTTGCCTCACCGCTTTTCGACAATGAGGCACACCTGCCTATAGCAGGAGAGATCCTTAACCAGCCGCAGTCCAGCGCTCTCGCACAAACGCACTATCGGAAGGTGGTCTCGGAAGTTGTGAAAAAATGTGTGCACGCCGTGATGTGGGAACACGTGCCCGTCACTGTAAGCGTTGTGTGGGCCACATCGGCTTAGAATCGTTGAATCATTCCGGGGTACGACGATCGCGCCAAGACCCGACGAGGCGAGGTTCCGGGCAGCGGATCTGATCAGTTCTTTCCGGACCTTGGGGAGTACGACGTCAAGCACCGCTACACAGACAATCAGGTCCAGATACAGCTTCCGAGCTGCAAAATCATCAAACGGCATGACGTGGACTATTCGTCTTTGTACACGCGCACCCGAAGCTACATCTGAAATCGTGTAGCGCTGGCCATTGTCCGAATGTGTTGCGGAAAGCTGCTGCGGAGTATCAACAAGGAAGAGTTCATCCGAGCTAGACACGAGGGATTTGTAGTGACGCAACTTGCCGCATCCCAAGTCTGCCACTCTGCCCAACCTGCGGTCACCTCGAAGCTGACGAACATATTCAAGCGCTGTTCGGAAAGCTGGATTCGGCGGATGCGATCGACGTTGCGCAGAGTATTCAGGACGAATATTAATGTTCGGGCGCCTAATTATAGGGAATCGAGTAGTCATTACAGACTTTGATCAGCCGGTTCTCCAGATCTTGTCGTAGACCCGCATCGTCATGAATAGCCCGGATCTCCTCTTCGGTCGCACGCCGCACTTTTTCCCTCGCGGAACGTACCCATGCACGATTCAGAACGAGGGCGCCACTCACTGTTATAAAGTCATTGAGCAGCAAAGTCCGATAGGCCAGATCCGTGGGTCCCTGGTATCGATAGAACATTGTCGCTGCGATTAGGATGATCAGCACTATCTCGTTGATCTGAGTCAACCAGTACACTGTCACAACTTCGTAGAATCTCACCAGCTTGTTCTTTGGGATCTTTAGATCGCGATCCCCCACGAACGGATAGTAGAGCTGTTCCTGAAACCGTCGGGTGTTTGTTTCAGCCGCTTCAAAAAAACGATAGTTCGCATGGCTGGCCCAAGGTTGAATCAGCCTGGGCAAGATGAAGTCGGTGGCATAACGATGACGCCACCTCACGATGTATTTGTCGTACCACTGGTCATGAACCTGGAATAGCTCCGTCATCAGAAAAGCGGCAGCAACAAAGACGACTAGGCCGAAACCAGCACCGAGTATTCCCTTCCAAGGTTGTGAATTCGATATGGCCTCCAGCACCGAGACAACTTTTTGTTGATGTGCTGGAGGCAGCACGAAAAAGAACGCGAAGAAGCCCGCAACCACCAGGAACGGCGTGGAGTAAAGAAAAAGATTGTGACGCACATCCTGGTAACTGTCGTACGTGAACTTCAGGTCCATAACCCGACCCAGGCAGCTGTGGAATGCCGGCTCTCAGCACGGAGTTGCTCTACGAACCAAGAACTGTGGGATTAAACCGCCCATTGTCAGATGATTAAGCTACTCGTGTCAATTGCCCAGCAGCGGAAACCGCCCGAGCAGTGCGTATGACGGTGACACCAAGGCCGCCATCATTCATGCGACGGAAACCGCTGGCACGTGATGCGCGGCGAGTGAATCCAGCCTTAGGCATATGGATCAAGAATCCATCGTCCTAGATGTCGACCCGCGCTCTGTCCTCTCTGCCATCAAGCAGGCTAATCAGGCTGTTGATGGATGGGAGAAGGGCACGGTCGGCGCGGGCGAGCGCATGCAGAAGTCGCTCGAGCGGATGAGCGAAATGCTCATCAAGCTCAACGACCGATCCTACAACTCGATGGAGCGCCTCACACAGTCCATCGAAAAGCAGGCCGCCGCATACGGAAAAACCGGCGTCGAGCGGCTGATCGCTGATCGCGACCGTCTCATCAAGAAGCTTGGTGATGAGCAGGGGATGGTGGACCGTGTCCGCGCCGCCTACGAGCGCATGATCGAGGCCGAAAAGAAAAAGGGCGAACACGGAGGCGGCATCGAAGAGCTGGGTAGCAAGTTCAAAGAGTTCATCGAGAACCCGATTGCCGGCGTGAAGGAGGCCGCGGGCGGGCTGCTCGAAAAGCTTGGTCCTATTGGCGGCGCGATCGCCGCGGGCGCGGGCGCGTTTACGGCGTTCGCCGCTGCGGGCTACGAAGCCGCGAAGAGCCTGGGCGAATACGGAGTGCAAGTGCGCGACGTAGAGGTGCGCACGGGCCTCAGCGCCAAGGAGGTCGGCCAGTTTGGGTTCGCCGCGCGCGCCGCCGGCCAGGACGTGAGCGTATTCGAGCGCATGATGCGCGGGCTCACCCAGGCCGTCATGGACAACTCGACTGAAGGCGAAAAAGCGCGCGGCTGGCTCACCAAATTCGGCGTCGATCTGGCCGAGGTGCGCGATGGCTCCGCATCGACCGCCGAGGTTCTGGAGAAGATTGCCGAGGGCCTGGAGCACTCGGGCAATGAGTGGGAGCGGAAAAAGGCGGCGCTCGACCTGTTCAAGCGCGCGGGCATCGAGACGCTGCCGGTGCTCATGGAGCTGAACGAAAACCTGAAGATTGCCCGTGAACAGGGCTTCGGGCCGAACGAGGCCGATATCGCGCGGTTCATCGAATACCAGCGTCAGGTGACGATCCTTGAAACCAAATGGGAAGGGCTGAAGCGCACCTTCAAAGAGGGCCTCGTCATCGAGGTGAACTTCGCCGGCAATGCCGCGAAATGGCTGTGGGATCACCTGCCCGGCGGCGTGGACCTCGATGACAAGAAGTGGGAGCGCGAGATGCAGTTGGCCGACGACATCCGCCGGGCCAACGCCGCGCGCGGGAAATGGGGAACCTATCCGCTCACGGGCGTCCAGGATCTGATGCGCAAGAGGATGCAGGCGCTCGAAGGGCTGGACCCGTTTGCGGCGTTCGGTCCGGCCGAAGGACAGCGGGATTATCGCAGTCCGGAGGTTCGCCAGAAGCTGGAACAGGCTGCCGAATATCAGCGCGAGATCGAGCAGTACCAGCAGGGCCTGGCGAAATCCGCCGAGGACGAGCGCAAGGCCCGGCGCACGGCGGCCGATGATGCCGTGCGGCGCTACGAAGCTGAGCGCAACAAAGATCCCGAATATCGTTTAAAACAGGCCGAGCAGGAATTGGCGAAACTGGCCAGGCCCCAAATTGGCGTGAGCAGCGAGGAGGACGTCGAGAAGTACCGCGCCGCCGAGCAGCGCGTCGAGCAACTAAAAGCTCTGATCGAGCACACGCAGAAGCTGCGCGAGGAGGAGACCAAGCTCGAAGCATTCGAGAAGCAGATGTACCAGAAGGACATGGATCCAGTGGCGAGGATCTTCGCGGAGCGCGATGAATTAGTGAAATCCGGCGCGGACTGGAACCGGACCACTGCCGCGGCGCTCTATGGCGCGGATGTCGTGCTGAAGAAGCAGGAAGAGGAGCAGTCGAAGCGCTGGCAGGAACTGACCATGAAGGCCGCCGCCGAGAGCGAGAAGTTCTGGGACAAGCAGTGGGAAGAAGTGTACAAAGAAGCCTCGGCGCGCGGCAAGCAGGTGTTCGAGGATCTGAAGCAGCAAGTGGCCCAGGTTCGCGCGGAGCTGGCGTGGTCGGATGAGCAGACGTTCGGCCGTATGCGTGCTGCTGCGGCGCATGCCGAGCGCGTGATCGGCATCACGGGCCGCCGAGAGGATGAACTAGGCACGCTGCGCGAGCAGTTGGCGATCCGGCAGGCAGTGCGCGAGCAGGAACTGGCCATCAAGGAACAGCATGACGCCATCTACGATCTCGATCGCGAGCGGTTCAACGCCGAGATCGAGAATCTTCAGGATCGATACGAGTACGAGGAGAAGATTCTCGAGCTGAAGCGAAAGGAGTCTGATGAAGTTGAGCGCACGGCGCAGTCGCTGGCGCACACGCTGCTGACCAGGCCCGGCGAGTTCGGCCGACAGCTCGCCTCGACCATCCGCGAGGCGATCCTGAAGCCGATCACGGAAGGCATCGGCTCGATGGTGGCGCGCGCGATTACGCCGCTGATCTTCGGCTCCGACGGGCAAGGCGGGATCGCGGGCATCTTCAAAGGGGTGTTCGGCGGGCGGCAAGATCCTGTGAAGATTGCGACGGACATGAATACCGCCGTGACCGCGCAGAATACGGCGGCCATCGCTGCACTCACCGCCGTGATGGCGGGCGCGTCGGGAGTCCCCGCGATAGCCGCTCCATCGGCCATGTCCGTGCCGGGATTGTCCATTCCGGCGATTTCTGCACCCGCGGCCGGCGGAGCCGTGCCGGCCGCATCGCCTGTTGGTATTGCGCTGCCTGGCATTGGCGCGTCTGGTGGCGCGATGGGCGCTGGATGGGCGGCCAATCTGCGCGCCTCGTGGAGTAACCTGAAATCCTTCGCCGGATTGGGCAACATCACTACCGATTCGCAGGGCACGCGCTGGGCGACCATCGGCAACCAGTCGATTCCGCTTGATTCGTTCAGCGGATGGGCCAACGTGATCGGCAGGTCGCCTGCGGCGGGCATGGCCGGATCGATGCTCGCGATGAACGGGCTGCTGGGCTCCGGCGCGGGGACCTGGCGCGGCGTGATGGAAGGAACCGCGGGCGGCGCGATGCTCGGCTTCCAGGCCGGCGGACCTCTCGGTGCCGCGATCGGCGCGTCGATCGGAGCCGAGATCGGTCTGTTCGAGAAACTCTTCGGCGTGGAATCTCCGGAGAACGAGGCCAAGCGCCTGGTCAAGCAGCTTTACTTGATCAACATCGATACGCAGACGGCGAAGCAGATCGTCTCCATCGCGCAGCAGAAGTACGCAGGCCACGTGAGCGTGGCCGTGCGCGATCCCGACGTGCGCAAGATGCTGATGTTGTATTCGCAGGCGACGGGGCAGAAGATGCCGCTCTCGGCCGCGACACCGCAGTCGGCCAGCCTAGTCGAGATGGGCGGCCGTCTCTACCAGCAGGCGACCTACGTGAACGGCATGCCCTACACGTTCCAAAGCAACCTGCCCGTGCTGGGCGGATACGCCACCGGCACATACCCGAGCCCTGGGCCGATGATGCTTCAGGTCAATGTGCAGGGCCAGGGCGCCGCGCAGTTCGTCGCCGGCCAGGTCGTGACGCCGGAGTTCGTGCAGGCCCAGTGGTCGAGCGCGGCGGCCGGCAGCAATGGGCGGTTGCAGAATTCGGCAGTGATCCAGCAGCCGGGATTGGTGATCGCGTAAACGCTATGTGGAAACTAGCACTGCTTCTTCTGTGTGTTCTGCCGTGCCGCGCCCAGCTCACGTTGACTACCATCCAGGACACACTCTACAACCTGGACGGATCGCCGATGAATGGCAACATCATCGTGACCAACGCGGCATTCTCGGTCGGCGGCGTGCCGATCGCCGCCGGACGGCATACGTTCGACGTGGTTAATGGCGTGGTCAACATCCAGCTTGCGCCAACGGATCATGCAAGCCCCGCCGTCGCCTACAACGTCAACACCGTCTCGAACGGACGCGCGGCAACGAGCTTGTGGTCGGTGCCGACGCTGCCTTCCTCGCGGTGTCCATCGGGAACCTGCACGATCGCCGCGGTCACAACGCTTTACACTCCAGGGCCGAATACCACGGTCGCCGTTTCGCAGCTTTCGACCCAAGGCGCGGCGAATGGGCAGATGGTCTGCGATAACGCCGGTGTAGCGGGCTGGTGCAATCCACCCGCCGGCGGCGTCGCGTCCTTCAATGGCAGGACTGGCGCAGTTTCACCTGCTGCCAACGACTATAACTTCAGCCAGCTTGCGGGTGCGGTTTCGGTTGGCCAGCTCCCGGCTGGAATCCCGGCTACAATCATCGGCGCTGGAAACGTCAACAACACCGCTTTCGGCTACCTGGCGAACGTCACAAGCGACATCCAGAACCAGATCAATTCCAAGCGCGCCAAAGGCAACACGGTTCAAGCCGACGACTGGTGCTCGACGCCTGGCCTCTATGATCAGACCTGCATCAGCGGATCCATCGCGCAGCTTCCTTCGGGCGGCGTGGTCGAGTTAAGCGATCGCACCTACACGTTCACCGCTAAGCTCACGGTCAGCACCGAGCGCATCTTCATCGCCGGACTGAACCGCGCGAGCAAGATTGTGGCAGCGAATGGCCTGAACGACGACCTGATTCTATTCAGCGGCTGTAATTTCTGCGGCATTGCCGGCGTGGAGCTCGACGGGAACCGGCTGAACCAGTCGGCCACATCGTATCTGCTGAACGTCACCAACAGCGCAATGGTCAGCGTCTACAACAACCGTTTCACCAACGCCCACGACGCCGCGATCTTCTGGACCAACAGCACCACCTTCGACATCAATAATCTCGACCGCGTCATCACCACGATTCATCTGGTGAGCAACACGTTCGAGCTGAACGGCGGAAGCGCGATCGTCTCGGACCCCGCGAGCCCCAATGGCGCCACCTGGTTCATCACTGCGAATACGTTCCGGCGCAACGGAGCCGCGGGCGCAATGTCGAACAACTCTTACGTCGCGCTGTATGGGCCGGTCTACGGCCTCTACGTTCATCTGAATGATGAAGCGGACTACACGTTCCACAGCGGTCCGGGAACCATCTATCTTGTCGGCTTGGATGGCAGCGGCGCCACGCCGAGCGGCTCGGCAATGTGGAACGCCCTGGGAACCGCGACTCTGTTTCGAACCACCAATGGCGGGAGCACTTCACAGATCCAGCAAAATATCCCCACGAGCTACAGCCGGTCGCAATACTACAAGGCCGTGGCCTGCAATGGCTCGACGGCCACCCAGCTCGTGAGCACGGACGCCGCCGCCACTACGCTCTGCAATAACTCCACAGGCGTAGCTGAAGGCGGGATTCTGATGCCGGTGAACGGCATCTATGCGTTCTCAGATCGCGCCGCCGCGCTCAACTCTGCGACTTCGGGCCATTCCTTCGGCATTACGCCCGTCTTCTTTGTCCGGAACACGGGCGGCCAGAGCGGGACGGTTCACATCGCGGTAACAGCCGATTTCACCTGTTCCGGCAACACGCTGCCGTCGATTGCCAGCCCGGCCTGGACCAACATCGTTACCGCGCAGGACAACAGCATCAATCTGAGTTTTGTCAGCGACAACCGCATGTTTTCGATGAACGCCACGAACGTGTCGATCGCTACGCAGGCGAGCGCAGGCTGCTTGAACGCGATCAACAGCACAGGCGGATTCATGATCCGGGTGCAACGCGTGACCTACTCTGGCGGCTCGACGAACTTCACTGGCGATCTGTACCTGTTGGGATTCATCGTTAGCGAAACGATCCCGTTCTAGCCCGCGCTGCCATGCCAGGAAATATTCAGAACGCCGCCCCGAGCGGCGTGATGCCGTTCGCGCTCTGCACGGCGTTTGCGGAATCGCGCGAGTACGTCCAGCTTCAGGCCCAGTATCACGACGGAACCACGGAGCGGTCGCAGCTCGCGCAGACGTCGCGGAAGACGTTCAAGCTGGCCCAACTTCTGACCGCCGCCCGCGCCGCCACGCTGAAGGCCTTTTGGGACACTCAGCAGGGCGGCGTCGTTCCGTTCCTTTTCTATAACGTCGCCGAGGGCGCCTATGACGCCATGGGCAACTCGACGCAGGGCCGGTACACGGTTGTGTTCCGCGGCAACTGGTCGCAGGCTACGGACATTGCGCGGACCAACATCCAGGCGCTGGAGCTCGTAGAAGTGGCCTGAGCTTCAGGCGGCATTGCGCGCTTCGACGTGTAAGCGCTTGCCGAGGGCGGCGAACGCCGCTTCGATCTGATCCAACCGGGAGTGATGCCGGAGAGAAAATAATCGTTCGATATGAGTCTTGGGGATTCCGATGCGGCGCGCGAATTCCGCCTTCTTCAGACCCGACTCTAGAAACGCCCGGTAGAGATCGACTTTGGCCGCCTGCAGAGCAGGTAGCTCCACGGGACGGAACTTCGAGCCGCGGTGGCGCTTCGCCTTAGGTAAGGGCTTGGATTCCCTGATGAAATCGCTGATGGTCAGCATCAGAAGATCCTGCGCCATCTCCATGGCTTCCTGATCAGATTCGCCTTGCGTTACACCATAACCGAAATCCGGGAACGTGACGACATAGCCGCCAGCCTTACGGTCAGGTTCGAACAATGCCAGGTAGGGTTCCATATCGAGTCCTCACATCTTCAAACCGAGATCTTTCAAAATGCTTCGCAATGTCCCGGTCTTGATCTCCTTCGCCGGATGACGGGGCATACGCGAAATCTTGGAGCCAAGGATGATCCGCGTGTGGCGCGATTCCTCTACGAATGTGCAGCCCTGCTTCTTCAGCCACCGCCGGAGCTCGCTCGCGGTCACCATTCAATGGTAACCACTTGTGGTTACTACGTCAAACTATAAATGCCCGACACCATCGGCCGCATTCCTGTGCCCGCGCTCGCCGACTCGGGCCTGACCTTCCCGCTAACAAGTGATTTTGGCTACGGCTTCACCCAGGATCACCCTGTCGTCGTCCATCAGTTCGGCGAACTCGACGCCAAGGCCGAGCAGCGATTCGCGGTTGGCCTCGGCCCGCGCAAGTTCGCTTTCCGCCGCCAGCACCTCAGCATGCGCGACCGCGCGTCGCTGGTCTCCTTCTGGGAAGGCCTGCAGGGCGCGTGGAAATCGTTCACCTATAACGCCCCCAATCCCGACCAGTCGACGACGCCCACCAAGGTCACCTGGGAGTACGCGCCGCTCACCATTCAGCACCTAACTAACGCTTTCCAGGCCGGATTTAACTTCATCGAGGTCCCCGATCCGGCCGCCGCGCCCAGCTACGCGGTCAACAGCACGTGTCTGCGATTTCCCTCAACTGCGCTGCAATCCGCGCTGCTTTCGCAAGTCCAGCAGATCATTCCCCTCGTTCACATCCGTGTGCGCGAATCCGCGGTCCCCGACATCTACCTCTCCGACCGCCGCGTCACGGTCGGCGGGCAGCTCTATCTGCCGCGCGTGCTCGGCATCGGTGAGCCCGGTTCCGACGTCATCATCTCCCAGGACATCAAGGGAACCGCCGATAACGTCCAGTTCACCTTCGGCAACGCCGACCGCGTGATGACGCAGCTCGCCAACGACACCGACCTGAAGTACGCCCAGATCGACCTGTCGCTGTTCCACGTCAACTCCGGCATCCTCCTTCAGTTGTGGTCCGGCTTCATCATCAGCTTTGTCGCCGATGGAAGCCCCCGCTTCACCGTGCAATGCAGCGACGGCCTCTATCAGATCACGCAGATGTACCCAACCCGGGTCATCTCGCGGACCTGCTGGAAGTCGTTCAACGACGGCGTCAACTGCCCCTACGCCACGCAGGGCAGCGGCGGCGATCCGGACTCCTGCGATTATTACTTCGATTCGGCCAATGGCTGCCAGGCTCACGGCATGACGCCCTACTTCGGCGGGCATCCTGCCAAGCCGCAGGGCGTCTCCGTGAAGGACAACTCGACCGGCCTGTGGGGCTTCGGGCGCAGCACTGTAACCGCCACATCCATCGTTTCGGACTCGATCTGGGGCAATGCGCTTCAGGAGATCTGGTGCAACGACGACGGCGATCCGGGCAAGGCGTTCTGGGTGAATTGCATGATCGCCGCCGGCCGCGACGAGTCCGATTTCTACGATGCCTTGGGCATCGTGGGCGCGGGACCCATTGGACAGTACACAGGGATGCTGGTGTATCAGAACGCCGACGGCTACCGCTACATCATTGCGCCCTTGCTCGATGGCCAGCCTCCGCACGGTTTCAAGGTGGATGGCGCGCTCAACGTCATCTCGGACAACCCAGCCATGGGCCTGCGTGAGGTGTTCGGCGTCGATCCGGTCACGCCATCGCACGATTTCTTCGCACTCAGCCAAAGCCAGGCGTGGAGTCCTTCGTGGGCTCCGGAGATGGCGGCGGGCACGGCTTTTGTCGAAATCCGGCGCGCCGATCAGCCCGGCATTCAGCCCTCGACCACCGATCAGCACGAGATGAAGGTGCCCATCTCGCAGGGCCTCACCGGCTGGACCTGGGATCAGAACGGCAACCGCACCGCCGTCACAGGGCTGACGAATCCCTTCTGGATCGCCGTCAACAGCCTGCTGCGCGCGATGGGCCTGGCCAATGCGGATTCCGATACACAGCTGAGCAAATTTGTTCTTTCCTCGCTCATCGTGGGCGACGGCACTGGCGCGGCCGAGATCGCCGACACGCTGGTAATGCCGATCGTGGGCGGCGGCAACGAAAAGCAGTTCCGCTTTCAGGGAGTGCTCGCACAGCAAAAACCCTTCCGCGACTGGCTCACCGAGATCCTGGCGTGCGGCCTGGGCTACTTCACCTGGGAGTTCGGCAAGCTGAAGCTCGGTTGCCGCATCAACGCCTCCGCCGTCGACACGTTCACGCTCGGCAACATCCTGTTCCAGAGCCTGCGCCTGGAACCCATCGAGGCCGCCTTCGAACATCTGATCGTCGATTTCGCGGACCAAGCGTATCAATACCAGGCGAACACCGCCGAGTATCAGGACAAGAGCCACGCCGCGTACTTCGGCCGCGCCGGCGCGCCGCTCACCGCACGGCAGCATCTGGTGGGATGCGCCACGCTTTCGCAGGCATTGCGCCTGGCAGCCACGCGCGTGCGCGAGGAGATCGGCGGCATCAATCCCGCCGAATGGCGCAACGCTCGAATGGCCACCTGGAAAACCACGCTGCTGGGCCTGAACAACGAGGTCGGCCAGGTCGTCTCGATCACGCATCCCGATGTGCCGGGCATGAAGGGTACGTGCTCGGTGACCGCCGGGCAGTGCGGCAATCTGACCGGCGATCCGCTCGACAAATTCATCGTCAATAAAGAAGTGCTGATAAACGGCGTCCAGTGTACGGTGGCGCAGATCTTCACTTCGTCGGACTACAAAACGGTCGTCGGCTTCGTCGTGTCGCCGGCACCGGCCGATGCCGCGAACGCGACCTTCCAGTTCATCACCGCCGATTTCCGCATCCAGTCTTGGAAGCTCCACAGAGATTGGAGCGTCACCATAACCGGGCGCACGGTGACCGCCTCCATGTACGACCTGGACGTCGGGCCGAAACCGCTCGACTTAGCGCCCGCTCCGATGCCTGGGATCTTCTATCCGATTCCGCTCGGCCCCGCATGGGCGCCGAATCAGATTCAGGCGCGCTCGGATGACGCGCTGTTTCCGGGCGAGTGGACCTTCGACACGAATCAATCTTATGCGCAGTTGGCCGACGGCAGCGTGCTGGCGAATCTGATCGTCACGGGCAAGCTGCCGACGAATGCCTTCAGTCCTGGCGTCGGCGCGCCCGTGGCGGGCAGCATTGTGGTGAATGCAACCGGCGGATCGCTTGCCGGCGGAACTACGATCCGGCTCACGCTATGCGCGCTCGACGCGCAAGGCCTGCCGTCGGTGCCGATGGCGATCGCGATTGTGCCGCTGCCCTCGGGCGGCTCGACGTATTCAATCTCGCTGAACAACATCGTCTGGCCTGCTGTGGCCGGTTTGCAGAGCTACGTGGTTTTCGCATCCGCGCAGGACGATCTGATCTGCGCGCAGCAAAACGGCTCGCTCACGCCCACCGGCGACGGCGCCACGTACACGCCCAGCTCGATCACTTTCGCCGGACCCTTGCAGCGCTCCACCTACGCGCTGCCGTCGCCCTATGTAAAGAAGCTGCGCCTCAAGGCCAAGCACGAGATTCATGGCGGCGTGCTCGGTGGAACCATCGATAGCGTTTCCGCCAGCACGTTGGTCAGCGGCGCTCTGGCAGGCGCGCCGCCATCCACGAATCCATCCTGGACGCCGGTGGGCCGCATCCTCTCGATCATCGGAAGGCCGGAAGGCGCCACGCCGTTCTTCAGCGCGAGGGTAACCTCGTGGGATCAGACCACCGGCGCCATCGGCGTCACTCCCGATCCCAACGGGATCGTCCAGGAGGGCGACTGCTTCGTCCTCCGCTTTCTTGCGGACGCGTCGAATGCGCCCAACCCCACGTCGATCACGGATTCCCGTTGCCAGAACCCCGTTTATCCGAACGGCCTGACGCCTGGCGCGGAGGTCGGCAACCTGATCCGCGTGATTCAGGGCGTCTCGCGCGGGACGCCGCCGCGGAAGATCATCGCGAACACGGCAACCAGCATCACCTGGGACCTCCCGATGGTCATCAATCCCGGCGATGTATGGATCATCGAGGAACCGACCTGGCCGTATTCCTGCGATACGACGTCCTTCGACAACGCGGACCCGCTGGCGACCACCACGATCAACATGCCCACCGGCAATTTCGTGGATGAAACGCTCGTGATCGCCGGATTCACGGTTGACGCGAACGGCAACGAATCACCCGATGGCGACGCTCCGATCCGCGAGGACTGGGTGTTCGGCGCAGAAGGACTGTCCAAAGTCGCGGGCCTGACTTTCCAGATGATCGGCACGCTGGGCATCGAGTCGGATGCCGCCCCGCCCCTCTATCTGAACCGCCCAGTCACCGTGGGCGACGTCAAGTCTTACGTGCAGTCGGCTCCGACCGGCTCGGGGATCACGTTCACAATCTACGTCGGCGGCGCGGCCTGGCTGACGCTCACGATTCCAGCCGGCCAGACTGCCGTGGTCGCCACGCCATCGCAAATCGCGGCGCTGCCGCAGATCCCGGCGAACACTGCCGTCTCCATCGGAATCACCGCGGTCGGCAGCACGTTTCCGGGTGCGGACCTTTCAGTTTTTATCTACTCTTGAAGTACGTTGACTGAGCCTATTCTTTCGAGGGCCGCCATTTGTCCCGACCACCCACGTGAGTATTTCTTACTCGCTCAACGTCAGGGTGGTCGTTCGGGTTCAGCTGTTTGGCTCGTTCGATCGCAGCGCGTTGAGTATCCAGGATTGCGGCGGCTCGCTTCGACCCCTTCGGACGCACTGCATACCGGCCATCGTCCGTCTGCTCAATAAAGTAGTGCTTTCCGGTTGACATTCTGCACAGCTCCAAGAAATCGATTTACATCTGTCACGTTCGCGACGGTTTGTCTCTAACGCAACACTTTCATTGTAGTGCCCTCTAAAGCATTTTGACGTGATTCTGTTTCGGCACCGTGGATCAGATCTTTAAGCTACAGCCCCACCGCACCCTCCATCTCCAAGGCTTCGACGACTACGGTGCGGCGGCCGCGTTGTGGGGAGCATCCGACACGGGCTTCACCGTCTCCGGCGTCTTCCGCGACATGGCCGATTTCGCCGTGCTGGTACTGTTCCAGAAAGACGATCCCTTCGGCCATCCGTGCTTCTCCTATCTTCCCGACGGCGACCTCACCGGCCTCGTGCTCGATTTCGATGTCACCTGGCAGGGCATCCAGTCCTGGGAGTCGATCAAGAATGCCTGGACCGACTGGAACATGCTCGACTACTCCGTCAACGGCGTGGGCCAGCGCGTGCCATGGTTCGGCACGCCGGGCATCACGGTCACCTGCAACACGACGGGCCGCACCGGTGCATCGGCGACATACACGCTCAGCCTGAATAATCCGCAGCCGGGCGACAAGGTCACGCTCTGGTATCAGAACCAGTCCTTCGTCAGCCCGGCGATTTCCGCCTCGCACCCGACCACCGATCAGGCCATGTGGTGGCAGGGCAACGCGGCATACAACCACTGGGTCGCGATCGGCTCGGCCACGTATTCGTGCATGGAAGGGTCGCTCAACAGCGCGGGCATCGCCTTAAACATCGCCGCGCAAATCAACGCCTCCGATCCCAACTGCACGGCGACCACGGGCGGCGCCTCCGGCAACGACATTTTTATCACGCTGAAGCCCGCCGTCGCCGGGCCGATCGCGGTTTCGAGTTCCGATGGCTCGGCCTCCGACACGCTGACGCAGACCACGGCGGCGTCCGTTCTCAACTACATCGCGAACCAGATCAACGCCGTCAACTGGCCCGCCAACAGCACGCCGGCCCTGACCGCAACCGTATCCGGCAGCAATCTGGTCATCACCGCCGCGCCGGGCGCCGACGGCAACATGGTCGCCTTCTACCAGACCGACAACAACGCGAGCAGCCGCCTCTTTTTCACCGCGAGCAACTGGAATCTCTCCGGCGGCTCCTCGGACGACGTCTCCTGGCACGTCCACATCGATTTCTCCACGCTGGGTTGGAGCAATATCGACAAGGTCTGGTGGACCATCGCCCCTGCGCTGCCTCCCGGCCAAGCGTACCAGCCGACTGAGTGGAAGATGGTCGTGACCAACTGGACTGTGACCGATTCCGCGGGCAAGCGCGCGCTCAAGGTGGCGGGGCCTGGGTCGGTTCGAATCGAAGAGGACAGCACGTGGGTGAAGACCTCCGGCTACTGGGAATCCGCACCGGGCAATGATCCCGTCAATGGTGCATTCGCTTTCTGGAGCCAGGGCCGAGCGATACGCGCGGCCGCCGCCGGCGCTAGCGTTACGATCGAGACGCATTGCCAGTCGGCGCACAATATCTACGTTGGCACGCGGCTCGACACCAACTGCGGCATCGTGAGCGCCACGCTCGACGGCGGCGCGCCGGTGATGCTCGATTGCTACTCGCCACAGGCCACCACCTCGCAGACGCGCCGCCTGCTGTTCTCCGCCGTCGCGGCCGGCCAGCACAAGGTCGTGATCACCCTCACCGGCAACAAAAACCCGTCGAGCCAGGGATGGTACTTCTATTTCGATTTCCTCGAATGCGCGGTGCTGAGCGACGTTCCCGATCCGGCGGTGACAACCACCAGTGTGGCGGTCTCGACCGATTACGATACCGATAACACCTACAAGCTCTCGCCGCAGCGGCTGGCGTGGAACATCCAGAAGCTGGGCTTACTGGGCGAGATCGATCACTACTGCGGCGTGTTCTGGTGGAAGCAGGCGATCGCTCAGAATCCGTCGTATCCGCAATGCACGGTCACGTTCACGGGTAACTGGAACGATCAAGACGTCATCTGGCTGCACGTGGGCGGCTCGGCGATCGGCAAGACGGTCTTCGGCGGGCAGGACACGAACAACACCATCGCGCACCACTTCGCCAATTTCATCAACGCGATCTTCGATGGCGTCTGGGCCTCGGCCTCGGGCGACGTTCTCACCATCACCTCACATTCATTCGGCAGCAACTGGCAGTATCACGTGTACACGGAACTGCCCCTCTCGAACACAGGCTCGGGCCAAGCCGCGGTAACTGGCGACCTTCAGGGCGGAACCTATGGCGTGAAGTGGGTGATCGATCCGTCGCAGACGCCGGTGCTCAACCGCGCCTTCCGCGACTGGCATGCGGACTACTTCGCGACGCTCAAGGCGGCCAACCTGAGCGCGGCTTGCTCCTTCAGCCAGGAACTGGTGAATCCGCCGGATAGCTGGGTTCAACGATTCCCGGATGGCTCTCCTGTGGAAACCGCGACCGGTTTCGGTACTCTCAACAGTTCCCAAATCGCATTCGGCGTAGGTCCACAGACGTACATGCAGCAGGCGTATGCCGAGGTCGCGAGCCTGATGCAGGCCGCGGGCCTCATGCCGAAGGTCCAGTTCGGCGAGATCCTGTGGTGGTTCCAGGCCAACGCGTCGGGCATGGCGTTTTACGACACAGACACTCAGGCCGCAGCTCAAGCCGCGCTCGGCCGCCCGCTCGCGACCTTCATGACGCCGAATGATGATCCGTCGACCAATAGCTACGCGGATGCGAATTTCCTGCGGACGCGACTGTACAACTACGTCGCTGCGATCCAGAGTTACATCTTGTCGCAATGCCCCTCCGCCGTGTTCGAGCTGCTCTGGCCGATGGACGTGAATGACCCGGACACGCGCCGGCTGCTGCGCTACATCAACCTGCCGCCGCAGTGGACAACGCGTGCGGGTTCCGGCTTCGACACGTTCCTGATCGAGGGCTACCAATATCCGGGCATCGACCACAACATCGATAAAGCCATCCGCTGCGCGTCGTATCCGTGGAAGGAACTCGCCTGGGACCAAGCGCACTGCCGCTACCTGCTGGGCCTGTATTACGCGACGTGGCCGTGGCTGCGTGAGTTCGTGAAGGTCAACCGCCTCGGCCTGCCCGCCATCAAGCTCTGGGCCTACGACCATCTGTGCTTGTTCGGCTGGCCCGTCCCGCTCCCCACCAGCGATGCCCGCTCCTTCATCTACTGAACGCCACATGGAAAATCTGGAAACCCGCCTCACCGAGGTGGCACGAATCGCCGTGCGCCTCGAGCAAGAAACCGGCTGCCCAGCCCAACTGATGATTGCCCAGTGGGCCATCGAATCGGCTTGGGGTGCGAAGCCGGTCGGCCATGCGAACTACTTCGGGATCAAGAAGGCCGATCGCCACACGAAGTGCTGCACGCTCACAACGCGTGAGGTTATCAACGGCAAGTCTGTTGTCGAGAACCTCGAATTTGCCGACTACGACTCGCTCGAAGACTCCTGCCGCGACTACGCCTGGCTCATTACCCACGGCGCGCCCTACCACGCGGCGTGGCAGCAGTACCAGAGTGACCACGATCTGCGTGCACTGATCGCGGTCATTGCGCGCGTCTACGCGACAGATCCCGCCTACGCCCGCCTGGTGAGCGCCATCGCTGGACAACCGAATGTTGCGCGTGCCATCGCCGAAGCCACCAGTCCAGCAGTCGTGCACAGGGCGGTATGAATCGCAAATGATGCAGATTGGAGTCTGAGCGGCGGCCTCAAAGGTAACTCAATAATCCATAGAGGGAGCCGGTCGCGCCCACTCCGCTCCTTCGCCGCTGGCCCGACCGTCATCGCCGCACCCGATACCACCACCTCACCACTCAAAATCCACGGCCCCGGCTCCAACCTCGCGGACAGCACCCTCCTCGAACTCACCGCCAACGGCGAACTCATCCTCGCCGGCGGCCCCGGCAACGGTTGCCGGTTCGGTGAACTCGGGTCGGCAAGCAATCCAAGCGGATGGGCTGGTGTACTGAAAGTGAAGACTTTAGGAGGAACGACGCTTGGCTATCTTCTTCTGTACTCCAATCCTTGAAGTACCCGTTAATGCGGTACCTGCGCTATGGCGTTATGTATTGGTCGCTCGCTTTCCAGTGTTCACCCGATCGCGTGCGATTTCGCGGCGGACACATCGTACAACGGAACCCATATGAGAGTCACGAACCAGCCACAGCCATAGCTCTCAATCCAACCCACAAGGAAGCTCTTCCAACTGGTCCACTCCACCCCGGGCAGCAGCTTCTGCCAAGCCGGAAGCGTCGTATGCTACGGAAACAGCAGATTAAACCCACTGCGCCAGGAACACGCTGGTCGCATTCCCAGACGCTGAAAATGAAATCGTGCGCTTCATGCCCCGCCCTTCTACGCTGTTTCACGCCGCAGTTCGGCCTCAAACTGATCCAAGCATCGCCCGGCTGCAAAACCGGTCTTGATGGCCCTCGTGCATCTTGGCGTATCCCTCGCCGGCGCGAACCTCCATCCCGCAAACCGGATCTTTCACCGCGGCAGCAGCGGATAAAATCGTTCCAGGTGCCCCAAGAAATAGGCGTCTCTCAACAACGTGCGCGCCTTATACCCTTCGCCTACAGACGAATTCGTCGCAGCCGTAGAGCATTCCCTACCACCGATACAGAGCTGAAACTCATCGCCGCTGCCGCGATGACTGGACTCAGCAGCAGGCCAAAGAATGGGTACAGTACGCCGGCGGCAATCGGCACGCCAAGCGCGTTGTAGATGAACGCAAAGAACAAATTTTCTTTGATGTTTTTCATCGTGGCCCGGCTCAGGAGGCGTGCCCGGACGATTCCGCGCAAGTCGCCTTTGACCAGGGTGACCCCGGCGCTCTGCATCGCGACATCCGTGCCCGTGCCCATCGCGATTCCCACTTGCGCCTGTGCCAGTGCTGGCGCGTCGTTGATACCATCGCCGGCCATAGCAACGAAACGCCCTTCTTGTTGGAGCCGCTTCACGATGCTGGCTTTGTCCTGAGGCAAGACCTCCGCCTCAACCTCATCAATCGAAAGCTTTGCTGCAACCGCGTTGGCGGTCGTGCGGCTGTCGCCCGTCAGCATGACAACGCGAACGCCGTCCCTTTGCAACTGACGGATGGCTTCGTGTGTCGTCTGCTTGATTGGATCGGCCACGCCGACGAGGCCCGCGGCCTTGTTCTCAACCACCACAAACATCACTGTCTGGCCATCCGCGCGCAGAGCTTCTGCCTTCTGCGCCAGTGGTCCCGGGTCAACGCCATTCTCCTCAAGAAGCTTGCGATTGCCCAAGGCAACTGCCAAGTTGTCCACTCGTCCCCGAACGCCCCGGCCAGTCAGCGACTCAAAGCCCTCTGTCGAGCCAAAGGTGACTCCTTTTTCTTCTGCTCCCCTGACGATGGCTGCAGCCAGAGGATGCTCACTGCCGCGTTCGAGCGTTGCTGCCAGGCGCAGCAGTTTGTTCGCATCGAATCCATCCGCCGTCTCAAGCGCGACCAGCTTCGGCTTGCCCTCGGTGAGAGTGCCGGTCTTGTCGATTACAAGTGTGTCCACCTTTCGCAACAACTCGATGGCTTCTGCGTTCTTAAATAGGACGCCCATTGTGGCGCCTTTGCCTGTCGCGACCATGATCGACATTGGCGTCGCCAATCCGAGTGCGCAAGGGCAGGCGATAATCAGCACGGCGACGGCGTTAATGAGTGCATGGGCCATGCGCGGAGAGGGCCCAGCTAGGCCCCAGATGATAAACGTAATGGCGGCGATCCCCACGACCACGGGCACAAAGTAGCCCGAGACGGTGTCCGCCAGTTTCTGGATCGGCGCGCGGCTTCTCTGCGCTTCGGCGACCATCTGGACGATCTGAGCTAACAACGTATCGGCCCCCACGCGCTGCGCGCGGATGACAAGTGACCCAGTACCGTTCACCGTAGCGCCTATTACCCGGTCGCCAGTATTCTTTTCCACCGGGATCGGCTCGCCGGTAATCATCGACTCGTCTACGCTGCTCGCGCCTTCTAGCACCACGCCGTCCACTGGGACCTTTTCTCCCGGCCGCACACGGAGACGAAAACCTACCTCTACTTGGTCGAGCGGCAGATCCGTCTCTGAGCCATCGTCCTTGATCCAACGCGCCGTTTTCGGAGCTAGGCCGAGCAGAGCTTTGATCGCGGCACCGGTCTGGCTGCGCGCGCGAAGCTCCATGACTTGCCCCAGCAGCACAAGAGTGGTGATGACCGCCGCTGCCTCGAAGTAGACACCGACCTGGCCCGCCTCATTGCGGAACGAGGCGGGAAAAATTCCGGGGAGCAGCGCGGCGATCACGCTGTAGGTGTATGCTACACCGACGCCGAGCCCAATCAGCGTAAACATGTTGAGGCTGCGGTTCAGAAGTGACCGCCAGAGGCGGACAAAGAAGGGCCATGCCCCCCAAAGCACCACAGGAGTCGCCAGCGTCAATTCGAACAATACCCAAACGCGTCCGGATGCGAGCCGTTCCAAAAGGTGGCCAGGGATATATTCGGCCATCGCAGGGATCAACACTAAAACCGTCAAGACGAGACACACCCAGAACCGCCGGGTCATGTCCGCGAGTTCGCGGTTGTCCTCGGCTCCTAATGATCGAGGTTCCAGAGCCATGCCGCAGATGGGACAGTTTCCAGGCTCTCTGCGAACGATCTCAGGATGCATCGGGCAAGTGTATTCCGTCCCGACGGCTGGTTGTGTGATCAGGGCCGGCTTAAGAGCCGTGCCACACTTCGCACAGCTACCGGGAGCCGCCTGACGCGCTTCGGGGTGCATCGGACAGCTGTATTCGGTAGCACTGGGGGTTTGCGCACTGACCCGAGGCGTCGCGGCCGCATCCTTACGACCAATGTATCGATCAGGTTCCACACGGAATTTTTCCAGGCATCGTGGACCACATAAGTAAAAGACACGGCCCGAATGCTGCAGCTCCAGGGCATTGCCAGCCTTGATCTCCATTCCACATACCGGATCTGTTGCTGTCACGGCGCCTCCCTCTCCTTCCCAAGCTGCCAAGGCTGAGGACTCCTCGCTGTTTGGACGGAACGAATGAACTTTATGCGTCCTCTGCAAGACCATGTTGAGTCCAGCAATCACAGCGTACGAGCTGCTCACGTGCGCCGAAAAACTCACTTCTTGGGTTCAGCGCTCATCATCGAGCCACCCATCATGTGCTGCATCATGTCCATCATGTGAGATTGGGCTTGAGCTTTGGTCTGCAATTCCTTCAACAGGGCGCCGTGCGCCGTTAGTCTCTTCTTCAATTCCGCCGGATCCTTCTCCGCCTCGATGGCGGCAAAACTCTCCAGGAGTTGGTCGATAAGCTTCGCCGTCTCGTTTTGCTTCGACATCATCATCGGCATCTGAGACATCGCGTTGCCGGACATGCCTTTGGCCTCATTGGGAGGCGCCGCCGTTCCCGGCTGCTGCGTCGCTTGATGATGCTCTTCATGCTGGGCAGCAGACCCAGTCACGAGCAAACCCGCGGCGAGTGCTATTGTGACAACGTTCCAAATTTTCATATGCGCCTCCTCGCGCGTATGTTCCGATCGGGTGCAATTCCGGTGCCATCAGTCGTTTTCGCCGCAAGCGGAGCAAACGAGGAACTTCGGCGGTTACAATCCTGGTCCGAAGTCGCGGCGGAACTTGAGAATTCCAGCGGACCCTGCGTGATTTGCCACAGTGCGTCCCCGGCGTCGCCGCGTTTCGGTAACAACTCTCATTCCCGCAGTATGTTACACCAAAGATTGTTTGGCCCAAGAGATGCTCGCCTTCTCGTTCTAGAAGGGAGGTTGGCATGCACGGCACCTTTCGGATTCCATTCTGGTTGGGCTTGTGCATTTTCCTGGCGATTGCCCTATTCTTCCTTTGGGAAGAACACGGTGCTCACATCCTGGGAGCACTTCCGTATGTTCTGGTTCTGCTCTGCCCGCTCACGCACTACTTGATGCATAGGGGCCATGGCAAGCATGGTGGAACCGGGGGAGGAGGCAGCTCATGAACCACGGGCAAGGCGTGCCAGCGTATGGTCTCTGGTCGCTAGTGTAGTGTCCACGAATTAGCTGGACCTTCTTTTCCGGGTTTTGGGAACGGTGCAGCCGGGCTGGATTTGTTCAAGGGTTTGACGACACCGGGCGAGCTTGGCGACAATCGAATCGACGGTGGC
>Ga0209062_1002327_pt1 | contig 26220 bp, 21 predicted proteins | sample Coa_R2_2_FD_187158 | JGI IMG/M metagenome (GOLD analysis project Ga0209062, IMG submission 187158) | Surface soil microbial communities from Centralia Pennsylvania, which are recovering from an underground coalmine fire - Coalmine... | ecosystem: Environmental > Terrestrial > Soil > Unclassified... | reverse complement strand
CTTCGAGGCCGCGCTTTACGGTAATGACGTGAGCATCGGCTGCGGAAAGCACGGATGGAATCTTGCTCGCGGGGAAAAAATCCAAGAAGCGGACGTTGTGAATCTCACGCGCCGCGGTTTGCAATGCGGGGCGCTGCGCTCCGTCTCCGACGAAGACGAGAGCGGCGCCATCGCCGGCGAGTTCCCGGGCCCCGGCGAGCATCGTGTCCCAGGCGCCGTAGAAGCCAAGGTTGCCGGCATGCAGCAGGACGAAACGGAAATCGCCGCGGATAGCGCGGACGACATCACCATCCGCCGCGGGCTCGCCGGCATCCGTGCGGGAAATATCCGCCCCGTCGCGAACGACGGCGATCCGCGCCGGGCTGACTCCCTTGCGGACCATCCGCGCTTTCATATCTTCGCCGAGCGCGATGACTCTGGTAGCACGGCGGAGAGCCCAGCGGTGAAGCCGCTCCCAAACGCGGGAGAGCAGGCCCGGCTCGACGATCGAGCCGGCTACGGCCATATCCGGATAGAGGTCGCGGATGTTGTAAACGAAGGGCTTGCGCTTGAGCATGGCGACGAAAGCACCGACGATGCCCTCGAAGGGAGGGTCGGTCATAGCCAGAACGAGGTCGCAGGGAAGGAAGAGCGCGCACGGAACGGCAAACGCGACGTACGTCAGGTAGTTCAAGACGCGGAGCTTCATCGCGAAGCGGGGGTAGTCGGTCGAGCCTACGCGAATCACGCGGACGCGATCTATTCGCTCGGAGCGCCATGGCCTCCAGGGGCGGCGCTCGGGCGGGTCATAGGAAGGCCGGCCGCAAAGCACGGTGACTTCGTGCCGTTCGGCGATGGCAGCAGCCACGATCCGCGCCATCTTCGCGGTGGCAGACGTATCCGGCGGAAAATAGAGGTTCAGCAGGAGGACCCGCACGGTGAGATTGTACAGGCAAGCCGCGCCAGTGAAGAACGGCGCGCTCAAAAGTTCTTTAGATCAGGCACGGGTGATCAAAAAGTCGCCGAGCACCAGGGCATCCATCTGCGTGCGGAGAAAGCAATCGAGCGCCTCTTCGGGCTTGCAGACAATCGGCTCGTTGTCATTGAAGGATGTGTTGAGAACAACCGGCACTCCGGTACGTTCCGCAAAAGCCGAAATCAGCCGGTGATAGCGCGGATTGGCTTCGCGGGTCACGGTCTGCAAGCGGCCGGTTCCGTCCACATGAGTTGGCGCTGGAATTTTGTCGCGTTTCCCGGGCCGAACGGCATAGGCCAACGTCATGAAGGGGGAAGGATGTGACTTCTCAAACCATTCGCCTGTCGCCTCGGCGAGAATCGACGGCGCAAAGGGCCGGAAAATTTCGCGATGCTTGATGCGCCGGTTGAGGATTTCCTTCATTTCCGGCCGCCGGGGGTCGGCCACGATGCTGCGGTTGCCCAGCGCTCGAGGTCCCCACTCGGCGCGCCCCTGGAACCAGCCGAGGATTTTCCCGTCCGCAATGATTTCCGCGGTTTTGCGGAGCAGTTCGGGTTCCGAAAGCTCGGCGATGCGGAAGCCGCCTTGCGAGACGGGGCTACTCGCAATCGCGCCGCGTATCTCTTCCGCGCCGAAGCCGGGTCCCCAGTACGCGTGGTCCATCACGAAGGAGCGCCGCTTTCCAAGGACCTGGTGCCAGACATAGAACGCGGCGCCCACCGAGAGCCCCGCATCGCCCGCCGCGGGATGCACATAGACGCGTTCGAATGGCGTGGCATCGAAAATTTTTCCGTTTGCCACGCAGTTGAAAGCCACGCCGCCCGCAAGACACACGGCTTTCCGCCCGGTGCGTTCGGCGAGTTTTCGGAGCATGCCCAAATAGACCTCTTCCAGCCGCGCTTGGAGCGAAGCCGCCAGATTACGATGCCGCTGTTCGAGGGGTTCCTCCGGTTGCCTTGCGGGCCCTCCCAAGCGTTGCGCCATGGCATCGGAGAACATTCTTCCGAGCACGGGAGTTTTGTCCGCTTCCGCCCAGGACATCTCCGGGCCAGTGCGATGGTGCGTGAAGTAGGCAAGCCCGAGCCGGAAGGCATTTCCCTTCGCGGGATTGAACCGCAGAATGTCGCGGAAAGCATCCTGCTGTTCGGGCTGGCCGTACGCGGCCAGACCCATCACTTTGTATTCGTCGCCAAACTTCAGAAAGCCGAGATACTGAGTCACCGAGCTGTAAAAGAGACCAAGCGAATGCGGGAAGGCGATCGCGCCGTGAATCTGCATGGCGCCGCCCGCGCCCGTTCCCCACATCGTGCTGGCAAAATCGCCCAGTCCGTCCGCGGAGAGCAAGGCCGCCTCTTCGAAGGGCGAGACAAAAAAACTGCTGGCGAGATGCGCCTGATGATGCTCGACGCGGTGAAACTCGGCTTTCCATTGTTTCCGGTCGGAATCCAATGCGGCGGCGAGTGCTTCCGGGATGCCCGTGAATTTCGTAAGCACTTTGGCGCGCTCGCGCGCGAAGGACGGCATGCGAATCGCGTAAAAGAGTTTCGTGGCCAATCGCGCGTAAGGATTGCGCGGCACGGCCACATGGTCGATTTCCGCCGGGGTGATGCCGGCCTCGCGCAAGCAGTAGCGAATCGCCGCGGCCGGGAACCCCGCCGCGTACTTCACGCGATTGAAGCGCTCTTCTTCCACGGCCGCGACCAGCCTGCCGTCGCAGACCAGTGCGGCGGACGCGTTCCCGTGATACGCGTTGATTCCAAGGATGTTCATGTGGCAGCGAAACAGTTTAGCGCAGGCACGGAGCCGTCCGCCTCAAGCCGTCAGATGCCGGCGGCACCATTCGTTCAGCACATAGAGCGACCACGGCCGTGACCAACTGGTTTTTTTCGCCTGAAATTCCTTCCACACGTTTTGAAAGCCGGTGGGACGCAGATACGGAGCCAATGCGGCTGCGGGGTCCGCAAAGCTGGCTTCGATTTTCTGTTGCAAAGGTCCGCGCAGCCATTCTTGCCAGGGAAGAGTAAAGGTTTTCTTCCGCTGTGCCGCGATTTCCGGGGGCAGCCGGTCGCCCATGGCCCGCGTCAGGAGAGCTTTTTGCTCTCCCTGGCGCCTGCGCGCGGTTTCCGGCAGGGCCCCTATCAGCTCGACGAGGGGCGTATCCAGCAGCGGCACGCGCACTTCGAGCGAATGCGCCATGCTCACGGAATCCGTATCGCGCAAAAGGGTGTTTGCCATGTAGTTCCGCATCTCGAGCCAACTCACGCCGGCAACCGGCCCGAGCTTTCTCGCTTCATCGGCAGTGCGCTCGAGCCATGCCAGCCAGGTGGGATCAAGCGTCACGCCGTCCGGATTGATGCTGCTCGGCCGGAATCGCGGCTCGATGATGCGATCCACGGAACCCGGCGGGAAGAGCAAGCGCGCAAAAAAGTATGGGTGCGGAAAGGCATCCGGGCAGGCCCAAGCGGCCGCGGCTTTGCGCCCCGCGTCGGGCGAGGCGTCGCGCTCCACCAAGGATGCGGCGAATCCCGCGCTGAATTTTCGCAGCGCGCCCGGCACAAACCAAGCCGCCCGCACAAGATTCCGCAGCCGGGCGGTATCCTCGAACGTGCTGTAACCTGCAAAAAGCTCGTCGCCGCCGAGGCCGGAGAGCGCCACTTTGAGCCCAACCTGGCGGGCCGCCCACGAGATAAAATACGTGTTGATTCCGTCCATGGTCGGCTGGTCCAGCGCGCCCAAAGCTTCTTCGAGTCGCGCCAGCATTGCCGCGCCGTCGAGCGGGACTTCCGTGTGCGTTGTCTGGCAGCGCTCCGCCGCCAGGCTGGCCAATGCACTCTCGTCGTAGCGCGTGCCGGGAAAACTCAGGGTGAAGCTCCGAATGCCCTTGGCCGCTTGACCGGCAAGCGCGGCGATGGCGCCTGAATCCAGGCCGCTTGACAAGAAGAGCCCAACCGGCACGTCGGCAATCAAGTGCGTGCGCACGGCATCGGCGAGCGCCAGCCGCACCCGCTCGACCGCTTCGCTGAAGTTGCGCGGCCGCTTTGGGTCGCGCGCAGCCGGGCTCCGCGTGGGATCCCACCAAGGGCGGGCGCGCGGGGTTCGCCGGCGCTCGGGCAAATACAGCAGCATCCGATGCCCGGGCGGAAGCGAAAAAATGCCTTCGACGAGCGTCACCGGCTCGGAAACGCTGCCAAACAGCAGGTACGAGGTCAGCGCGTCCTGGGAGATGCGGCGTTCGGCGCCACCCGCGAGCAACGCCCGCACTTCCGAGGCAAAGGCAAAACCGTCATTCGCTTGCGTGTAATAGAGCGGCTTGATTCCGAGCGGATCGCGCGCGAGAAACAGGATGGGCGATGTAGCGAAGCGGGCGCGAAAATCAATCAGCGCAAAAGCGAACATTCCACGCAATTCGGAGAGCAGGTCCTCGCCCCATTCCTCCCACGCGTGCACCAACACCTCGGTATCGGACTTGCTGCCAAACCGGTGCCCGAGCCGCGCCAGACGTTCGCGCAGCTCCTGATAGTTGTAGATCTCGCCGTTCAGCATCGCGGCGATGCTGCGGTTCTCGTTCCACACCGGCTGATGCCCGCCGGCGAGATCGATGATGCTGAGGCGCCGCATGCCCAGCGCAAGACCGGGAGCGCGGGCATCGCAGAGAAATCCCTCATCATCCGGGCCGCGATGCGCCATCGCCCCGGTCATTTTTCTTACGCGGGATTCCGCTGAGTGCGCCTGGCTTGCGAACGCGACGCCGCAGATGCCGCACACGTTACACCCCGATTTCCGGCGCCAAAAGGAACACGAATCTCTCCGAGGAACGGCTATTTTGCCGTTCTGGATCGTCCCGCGGCAAGTTTCTCATAGAGCGCTTCCATTTCCTCGACCGGCTCCGCCCAGCCAAGCCGCCGAGCCGCGGCCATCCCGCAGGCCGCGAGTTTGGCGCGAAGGCCGGCATCGCCCAGCACGCGCTCGAGAGCGCTTGAGAGCTCCTGGGCATCGTGCTTCACAAGCACGGCCGCATCGTTTCCCAGCAGCGATGCAATTCCGCAATTCTCGGTCAGAATCACGGGTGTGCCCGCCGCGGCGGCTTCCGCCGCCGTGTTGCCAAAATTTTCGTTCTGCGAAGGCAAGACGAACACATCCGCATCGCGAAACGCCGCCCACTTGTCGTTTCCGAAGAGCGGCCCGGCGAAGTGCACTCGCGCGCTCAATCCGAGCCGCGACGCTTCGGCACCAAGCGCCTTTTGCATGCCTCCCTCATCGGGACCGGCGAAGATCAAACGCGTATCGGACGCGCGAAGGTTCTCGGCCTTTGCGAACGCCCGCAAAAGCAGTTCGGGGCTTTTCTTTGCGGAAAGCCTTCCAAGGAAAAGCACGACCTTGGAATCGAGAGGAAGCTTGAACTTTGCGCGAAATGCTCCGTGCGGCGGCAAAGCCGCCGGAATTTCCACGCCGTTCCGCCGCAGTTTGATCTTCGCCGAATCGAGCCCGCCATCGATCAGTTCCTGGCGCTCTTGTTCGGCGGTGGCAATCAGGGCCGAGGCGCGGGAGAGCATGCGGTTCCCCCAGAGCGCACGATATATACGCTTCAGCGCGAGGTTCCGCACAATCGGCACAAACATTCCGATGGGCTCGACGACGTACGGTATGTTCCGCGCGCGGCACGCGGCGCTGACCGCGGGACCAAGCAAGTCATAGAGTCCGAAAATATGCGCGACGTCAAAGTCCTTGAGGCGCGCCCGGCAATACCGCTTCACCGCGGGATTCCAGGTCAGCGCGCGGCGCCGGAACCACGCCGGCAGATAGATCGCCTGCACGCCTGCCTCGGAGCGCCTCCAACCGAAGGGCGAGCGGTCCGTCTTGATCGCGATCGAATCCGCCGCGAGCCGCGACTCGAGTCCCCAATCGGCGGTCAGGACGGTCACTGCGTGCCCTCGCCGCGCAAGTCCTTCCGCCAGGGCTTTCACTTTGATGGGCGGGCCGCCGAACTCGAGGAACGGCGCATACGTCGCCGTGACCTTCAGGATTCGCATTGTTCGCGCAAGATTTTTTTGAACGCCTTCGCAAAAACGCCGAAGCGGAATTCATCCTCGACGCGCTGTTTCCCGCGCCTTCCCATTTCGCGGCCGAGGTCAGGATGCGAAAGCAGCGTCTCGATCGAAGTTGCAAGCTGCACCGCATCCCCGTGCTGAACTAAATAGCCCGTTACGCCGTCCTCGATGACTTCCGGGGCGCCGCCGTGCGCCCCGCCAATGACGGGCTTGCCGCGCGCCATGGCTTCGAGGTACACCAAGCCAAGGCCTTCGGCGCGGCTCGGCAGCGCAAAAATCTCGCAGGCGGAATAGCATGCGGAGAGCTCCGCGTAGCTTACGCCGGAGAAAAACGCCACGTGCCGCCGCACGCCGTTTCGTTCGGTCAGGTGCTCGAGCCACGGCCGGTCGTCGCCGTCGCCCACAAGCGCCAATTGCAGTTCCGGCCAGCGCGGCAAAAGCCGCGGCAAGGCGGTGATCAGCGTGTCCATGCCCTTGTAGCGCTCGGCGGCGGTCCAGCGGCCAACCGCCAGAATCACGCGCCCCGTTGGAAAATTTGGAGGAGGCGATGGTTGTGGTGAAGCCGCCAGCAGCGCTTCGAACTGCGGATCGAGTCCCCAATGAAGGACGCGCAGGCGCTGCGCCGGCACGCCTTGCTGCAGCCGGACGTGCTCGGCGGTACTTTGGCTGGGCGCCAGGACCAAATTTGCGCGCCGCAACGCTCGCCGTCTCCAGCTCGAAAGCGGCTCCCACACTTCAATGCCGTGGGTGCAGACGATCATTTTGGCTTTGGGCGCCGCCACGCGCATCGCGCGTGCCACCGGCGCCAGGTGGGGATGCGCTGCAAGAACCAGCTTTGCGCCCCTTCGCGCGGCGCGAATCGCCGTTGCCGCGAACCGCGCTTTCGCTCGCGCGCTCCCGGTGAACACAAATTCCCGCTCGCCTAGGGCCATGCGGTGCAGCACGGGCGTGTCGTTCAGGCTCAGCAGCCTGCATTCCAGCCCGCGACTCGCTGCAAACTCCGTCATCACAGCCGCCATGTGGCGGCCGGCGCGCTGCACGCCTCCTGGCGCGTCCAGTTCGGGGAAAAGGCCAATCAGCACGCGTTGAGTCTGCCAAGCGCTCCGCCGGATGGCAAGTTTTCCCTCGGCCAGCGGCGCTGACAACTCGGAGCAGCGGGTTTCGCGAACGCGGCGTATTAAACTATTTGCCTCATGGTCAACCAAGGCTTCTCCTCGGTAAGCGCGCTAATTTTCGATTTGGATGGAACACTGATCGATTCGAAGCGCGACCTTGTGCTCTCCGTAAACGCCATGCTCCGCGAACTCGGGCGCCCCGAGCTTCCCGAGCGAATCATCTCCGGCTACATCGGCCGCGGCGCTCCGCAGCTCGTGGCGTCGAGTCTCGGCGGCGGCGCATCGGAGGAAGAAGTGCAGCGCGGGCTGAAATTCTTCCTCGAGTATTACGAGGACCACAAGCTGGATCACACATCGGTTTATCCCGGCGTCGAGGATGCGCTCGCTCGGATTTCACGGCCGATGGCCGTGCTCACCAACAAGCCATATCGGGTAAGCGGCCGCATCCTCGATGCGCTTGGCCTCTCGAAATACTTTCGCGTCGTCTACGGAGGCAACAGCTTTGCCACGAAGAAGCCCGATCCGCTAGGCGCCAGAACCATTCTTCGGGAGCTCAACACGAAACCGAACGATGCCCTGTTCGTCGGCGATTCCGAAGTGGATGTCCAAACGGCTCGCAATGCGGGGATGTTTGCCGCGGCTGTCAACTACGGCTTCGGGGTACACGACCGCGCCGCCTATCCTGCCGACGTTTACCTCGACCGCCTCACGGATTTGCCGCCCCTGCTCGCGAACCACGCGGCGCGCCGGTAACGTATCGCAACGCCGCAATTGCCGTTAGGGGGGTGACAAAATTATGGAGCTAAGACACCGCAATTGCCGTTGGCTTACCCGATTCGCGCACTTCGCGTAAACTGGTTGGCTCGCTGCCCGGCAAAATCCCGTTCTGGAGAAGCAATGGCCCAGGTCCGCCCCTTTCGCGCCTTCCGTTACAATCCTTCGCACGCCTCCTATGACCGCGTGCTGACTCAGCCTTACGACAAGATCTCTCCGGCCATGCAGGAGCGTTACTACGCCAGCGATCCGAACAACCTGATTACGGTCGAAAAGGGCCGCGCCTTCGAGACCGACTCGGCGCAAAATAACGTCTACACGCGCGCCGCTGCCGCGCTTGAGGCCTGGATCTCGGGGAATGTAGTGCGCCAGGACCCCGCGCCCGCCTTCTACTCTTATACGCAGGAATTCACGGTGCCCGGCACGGAGGAGCGCCGCATCCGCCGGGGCTTCATCGGAGCGGGCAAACTCGAGGAATATTCCGCCGGGGTGATCTTTCGCCACGAACACACGCTCAGCGGGCCGAAGGCCGACCGCCTAGAGCTGCTTCGCCACACCCGCATGCACACGGGACAGCTTTTTCTTTTGTATTCGGATAACGAACGCCGAATCGATCGTATTCTGGAAGATGCTGAACGCGCCGCGCCGCCGGCCACCGAAATGCGCGATGAGTACGGCGTCGTGCACCGTCTCTGGGTCATTGCAGATGCCGCTCGCGTAGCTTCCATCGAAAACGCCATGGCCGATCAGAAGCTGGTCATTGCCGATGGCCACCACCGTTATGAAACCGCGCTCGCGTACCGCAACGAGCGGCGTCTCCAAGCCGGAAAAACCGATCCCGAAGCGCCCTACGAGCGCGCCATGATGACCTTCGTGAATACCAGGAGCGAGGGGCTTGTGATCCTCCCCGGGCATCGAGTGGCTGCTCATCTTCATGATTTCAAGTGGGCGGAGGTGCGGCGTCAGCTCGAGCCATGGTTTGAAGCGGAGCCGTTCTCTTTCCGCGATGAAGCTTCGAAGGCCGGCGCCCGCAACAACTTCCTGATGCGCCTGAAACAGCAGCGCAACCAGCGCGCCATTGGTGTTTACCCGGCGCAGGATGCCCCGCGCGCCTTCTATCTGCTCACGCTTCGTCCGGGCGCGGATTTGACGCGCCTTCTGCCGAACGTGTCGCCGCTTCAGCGGGAACTCGACGTGGTACTCCTGCACGAGGGCATTCTCGAGCCGGCCCTCGGCATTACGCCGCAAGCCGTTGCCTCCGAAGCCAATCTGACGTTCGAGCGCGAGGCTTCCGCCGCGCTGGATGCCGTGGATCGCGGCGCGGCGGAAGCCGCCTTTTTGCTGAATCCCTGCGAGGTCGATCAGGTGATGAAAATCGCCACTGCGGGCGAGGTCATGCCGCAGAAGTCCACGGACTTCTACCCGAAGATGCTCAGCGGCATCGCCATGTACTCCGTCGCATAGCTTCCCAGTCGGAGCCCGCCCAGGGAGCACAACTGAACTATCTGGACCGGAGGGCTGTTCGAGGGTTGGCGCGCTTTCTCGCCGAGGCGGCGAATGAGACATCCAGCAGGGATTTCGGTGCGTAGTTCCGCCATGCGGCTACCAGGGCCGGCCGAATCACGCCGGGCGTGGCTGCCTTGAGATGGACGGTCGTGCAACCCTTGCGTCCCCAGGAGCCCTTCACTGGAGCGAACACCTTGGGGTAAGCCGTCACGAACGCATCCTGCTGCGCGGGGCCGAGTTTGACCATGGCGCGCGTATTGTCCGGATAACCGAGGGTGGCAAAGATTTTTCCTCTCACGCGGAAATCGGGATGGTTCATATGGGCTTGCTCGACGCTTTCGGGAAGCGTGAGCGCCAGTCGCCGGAAGGTGGCAGGTGTCATGACGACCAAAATAGCACAGGAAGGCGAAGCCGGACGCAGCAAGGGCGTCGGGACGTTCTGGGATTGTGGCTTGGCAAGGACCAGCAAGTTACTCGCGTGGCTCGGGAAACGGAAAGAGACTGCCGAAATACGGCGTTAGCCGGATGGCCCCTCCTTCCCCGCACGCTCAGTATGGCGGGCGCGGGCCTATCGAATGCTCGACACAGAGCGGGATTCGAGGCTTTGGCAAGGAGGAATGAATGTCTTTCCTGGCGTGGATCGTGCTCGGGCTGATCTCGGGATTCATTGCAAGCAAGATGGTCAACAAGCGAGGCGAGGGTATTCTCATGGACATTGTCCTGGGCATTGTGGGAGCGGTGGTGGGCGGCTGGCTCTTCAGCGCGCTCGGCGCCTCAAAGGTTACCGGTTTTAACGTTTACAGCATCATTGTTTCCATCATCGGAGCCGTCATCGTCTTGCTTGTGTATCACGCCCTTGTGCGCCGGACGCGTCCCACAACGCGCTGACGCCCGCCGAATAGCCTGGTTTCAAAAATCCTCGCTCGCTATTTGGCGAGCGAGGCTTGCTTTTTTCTTGTGCGTCCGCTCGCCCGCCGCTTCTCCTTTGCCACGGAGCGCGGATCGACCAGCCATTGGGCTTTGCCCGCGCGGCCCGGCTGCTTGACTTTGGCGCCCGTAAGCCGCCCAATGGCGAGCAGCGTGCAGACTTCCGCGCTGGTCAGGTCCAGCATTGCGGCCGTTTCCTGCGCGGTAAACCACCGGGTCCGACTCGAAGCCATTCGACCAGTTCCTCCAAGCAGACGGTAAAGTTGACTGTAGTCCTCTATTACTGTTTTTTCAACTCCGGTCGGAAGTCCGAGCCGATGCTTTGCTCTCGCGCCCATGCTCTCGCGTTCATTGACAGGGCTGCGACGCCACGGGTATGCTTGTCGGGTTGCAGCGTATTCCAACGCAAGCAGCATTGTCCCAAGTGAACGCCCTGCGGGGGATCTGAGCACCCCTGCGAAGCGATCCACCTCCTTGCATCAAACCCTCTAGGGAATTCGCAAGGAACTCTTTCGACTAACTAGGGATACATATCCCGGAGGCCCTTAACCATGTTTTCCGACCACGAGAATCAGACCGCAGCCGCAGCCGCTCCTGCCCAAGACGAGAACCAGAACGCGAAGTCTGAAAGCGCCGCAGGCGAAACTCCTCAGGCAGCGCAAGCACCCCAAGTCCCAAAGTCCGCCGAGCCTGGCAGCACGCAAACTGCTGGCGAAGTTCACACCACCGCTGCGCAGGCCACGGCTGCTCCAATAGCCCAGGCGGATGGCGATTCCGGATCCTCCTCTGCCGCGGCCCCCGAGCATTCCGAGACTGCGCACGCCCAGACGAGCGCGGAGGCGGAAGCCGCTTCCGCCGAGGCCACCGCCGCGGAGGAAGAAGCCGCCGGCTCCGAGGAAATGAGCAAGCTCATCGAGCAATATGATGAGCAGCACGAAGCCGCGGCGCAGAACGAAATTATCGAAGTCAAAGTGGTCGCCTATACCGAGCAGGGCGTTGTGGTTGACCTCGGTGGCAAGACCGAAGGCCTCATCCCCGCCTCCGAGTTTCACGAATCCGATATTCCGCGTCCCGAGCCGAACAGCACGATCGAGGTGCAGCGCACGGGCGAGAACAAGGAAGGCTACGCTCTCGTCTCTTACCAAAAGGTTCTGCGCCGCCGCACCTGGGAGAAACTCGACGCGGCCTTTAAGGCCAAGGAAACACTCACCGGCAAGGTCGTGGACCGCATTAAGGGCGGCCTTGTGGTGGATATCGGCGTCCGCGCCTTCCTCCCGGGCTCCCAATACGATTTGCGGCCCGCGCAGAATCTGGATAGCTTGGTCGGCCAGGACGTTCCGGTTCGCATCACGAAGCTGAACCGGCGGCGCGGCAACGTCGTCGTCAGCCGCCGCGCGCTCCTTGAAGAGGAGCTGCATGCCAAGCGCGCCGCGCTAATGGAGACGCTCAGCGAAGGCCAGATCGTTCACGGCCACGTCAAGAATGTGACCGAATACGGCGCCTTTGTAGACCTTGGTGGCATTGATGGCCTGCTCCACCTGACCGATCTCAGTTGGGGCCGTGTTAAGCACCCTTCCGACGTGGTGAAGCCCGATCAAGAGCTCGACGTCATCATTCTCAAGTTCGATAAAGAGAAGCAGCGGGTTTCGCTTGGTCTCAAGCAACTGGTGCCCGATCCCTGGGCCAATGCCGCGGAAAAGTATCCCGCAGGCGGGAAAGTCCGCGGCAAAGTGGTCGGCGTTGTGGATTACGGCGTCTTTGTTGAACTGGAGCAGGGCATTGAGGGCCTGGTCCATGTCACGGAACTGAGCTGGTCCAAAAAGATCCAGCATCCCTCCAAAGTGGTGAAAGTCGGCGAGGAGGTGGATGTCGTCGTTCTGGATATCAAACCCAGCGACCGCCGCGTATCTCTCGGCATCAAGCAGGCCCAGCCTGATCCGTGGCTGGTGACCGCCGAAAAATATCCAGTCGGCACCGTTGTCACCGGAAAAGTGCGGAATATCGCTGAATTCGGGGCCTTTGTCGAAATCGAGGACGGCTTCGACGGCCTTGTCCACGTGAGCGATGTTAGCTGGACCGGCCGTGTCAAGAATCCCCACGAAGTCTTCAAGAAGGGCGAGCCGGTCACGGCAAAGGTCCTGAAGATCGATTCCGAAAACCGCCGTGTTTCTCTCGGCATGAAGCAGGTGAACGACATCTGGGGCGAGTGGTTCAGGAAGCACCGCGTGGGTGAAATCGTCAAAGGCAAGGTCACCCGGATCGCCACCTTTGGCGCGTTCGTCGAACTAGGCGAGAATATCGAAGCCCTGTGCCACAACACGGAAATCGAGGACCGACGCCGCCGCGATGAAGGCCCGGCGTCCTACCGCCCGACCGGCCCGCTCAAGAGCGCTGGCCCGCTCGAGCCTGGCAAGGAATACGACTTCAAGATCATCAAGATCAGCCCGGAAACGCGCCGCATTGGCTTGAGTTATCGCGCCGCCGTAAAACAGCAGGAGCGCCGCGAAATCGAGCAGTACAAGTCGTCCAAATCGTCTTCCACGGCGACCATCGGGGACGCCATTCAATCCAAGCTGGCTTCGCGCTAGGGCAAAGACCGGTTACCGCGCACGCGCGATTTTTTCGTTTTACCTCCGGGTGCCTTTAATGATAGGAAAGGGCAACCGGATGAGGGCCTCTAAGCCTTTTGACATCAGCGAGGTGCGGCCCTCAATCTTCTTTCGCTGCGAAGAGGCATGGACACGATGACCAATCAACCGACACTCACGAAGGCTGACCTCATCGAAGAGGTCCTTCGCATTACCGAGTTGCCGCGCAAGGAATCCGAGATCATCGTCGAAACCATTTTCGACAGCATTATCCAGGCGATCCAGAAGGGCGAGAAAATCGAAATCCGCGGCTTTGGCAGCTTCCGCACCCGCCAGCGCCGCGGGCGCGTGGGACGTAATCCAAAAACCGGGGAAAAAGTCGAAGTTCCGGCCAAGAAAATACCCTTCTTCAAACCCAGCAAAGAACTCAAGGACTTCGTCAACAACGCCGGCTCCAACGCCGGCTCCAACTCCGGTTCCGCCTAGCGGCCTGGTCGCACCCTTGGAAGGGCCGGTCTTTGACCGCTAACGTCTGCGCCCGCCGGTTTTTCGTTTCTCTGTCCCTGCGTTATCCTGTGCCATCGGATCTCCGGCTCACAGGTGCCGCGCGATGGATTACCTCTGGACTCCCTGGCGTTTCGCCTACATCGAGGAAGTCACCAAAGGCAAGCCGCCCGACTGCCTCTTCTGTGACGCCCTCGCGCAGAACCGCGATGAAGAGACGCTCATCGTATATCGAGGTAACAAGGCCTTCATTATTCTTAATCGCTTTCCTTATACCTCCGGCCACGTCATGCTCGTCCCTTACCAGCACGTACCCGATCTTGCCGGATGCGATCCCGAAGCTCTTGGAGAAATCATGTTTTTCTCGCAGCGTCTCGACGCCATCTTCCGCAAGGAGTACAAGCCCGACGGCGCCAACCTGGGCATGAATCTCGGCCGCGCCGCCGGAGCAGGCGTCGCCGGCCACATTCACCTGCACATGTTGCCGCGCTGGTTCGGCGACACCAATTTCATGACTGTCGCGGGCGAAACTCGCGTCCACCCCGAAGAACTCCGAACCACGTACAAGCGCCTCCGCGCCGCCTTTTCCGCCTGACGGCTGCTATCTGTCGTTTCGGACGAAGCGGGACATTTTGGTTCGTCCGGGCGAGCTGCAAGCGCACCTGCCTGGCGCCAAGCCCCGCGTCCCTGCGATAAAATATGCTTGGCATTTCGGAGCATCCTTTTGAATCTCCAGCTCAGCGAAGAGCAGCAGCTTCTGCAGAAGACGGTCCGCGAATTTGCCGAATCGGAGGTCCGGCCGCGCGCTCGCGAACTCGATGAAACCGGCCGATTCCCACGCGACCTCTTTGCCAAGGCGGCCGAGCTCGGGCTCACCGGCGTGGCCCTTCCCGAATCCGAAGGCGGCGCCGGCTTTGACCACATCGCTTACACCATCGTCATCGAGGAAGTCTCCCGCTGCTGCGCTTCCACCGGCGTGATCCTCTCCGTGCAGAATTCCCTTTACTGCGATCCCATTCATCGCTATGGAACGCCCGAGCAGAAGCAGAAATTCCTGCTGCCCTTCGCTCGGGGCGAGAAAGTCGGCTGTTACGCCCTCACCGAACCGCAAGCCGGCTCGAATGCGGCGGCGCTCCAGACCAAAGCCGTCCTTCGCGGCGATGTGTACGTAATCAACGGCACGAAGGCCTGGATCACCAATGGCGGAGCCGCCGACGCCGTCATCGCTTACGTCAACACGCATCCCGAAAAAGGTGAAAAGGGCATCACCGCACTCGTCATAGAAAAGGGCACGCCCGGGTTCAAGGTTGGCAAGGAAGAAAAGAAGCTTGGCATCAACGCCACCGCCTGCTGCGAGTTGATCTTCACCGATTGCGAGGTTCCTGTCGCCAATCGCATCGGCAACGAGGGCGAAGGCTACAAAGTCGCTCTCTCGACGCTGGATGGCGGCCGCATCGGCATCGCCGCGCAGGCGCTCGGCATCGCGCAGGGGGCCTTTGAAGCTGCTCTCGCCTACTCAAAAGAACGCACGGCTTTCGGCCACCCGATCTCACAGTTTCAGGCGATCCAATTTATGCTCGCCGATATGTCCACCGAACTGGACGCCGCCCGCCTGCTCATCCGCCGCGCCGCCTGGAAGCAGGATTCGGGTGCTCGTTTTAGCATGGAAGCTGCCATGGCCAAGCTCTTCGCCAGCGAAATGGCCACTCGTGTGACCCACAAAGCGATTCAGATTCACGGCGGCAATGGCTACAGCCGCGAATATCCTGTCGAACGCAACTACCGCGACGCACGCATCACCGAGATTTACGAAGGCACCTCCGAAATTCAGCGCCTCGTCATCTCCTCCTGGGCCCTCCGCTCCTAATTTTTGCAAGCGGGACCCGCTTTGCGGCTGGTCTGTCCACCTTTTCCCGCTCTAACTGCCGCGCTTCACTCTCGACTCTTCACTCGCCCTGCCGATTGCGGCGTTAGACTATCTCGATGCCCGTCCCGCTCACAACCACCGAAGTCCGCATGCTCAAGGGGGTCGGCCCGCAGCGCGCCGAGCTCCTCGCCAAACGCGGCATCCATACGCTGCAAGATTTGCTTCATTACCTGCCTTTTCGCTACGAGGACCGCATCCATTTTTCCAAAATTCGCGACCTCCAGCCGAACGGCACCTACACCATTTGCGCCAGAGTGATGAGCGGCCAGGCCATCCGCGCCCTGCGCGGACGCGACGCCATTTACCACCTGCTCGTGCAGGACGAGACCGGCTCGCTCCCCTGCAAGTTCTTTCATGGCGGCTATCTTGAAAACCGCCTCAAACCCGGCCAAACACTCGTCCTCCACGGCAAAGTCGAAACCGATAAGCTGCGCCCCGCGCGCCGCGAAATGGTCAATCCGCAAATCGAGCTGCTCACGGGCGACGCCGCGGATTCGACTGAGGTCGGCCGCATCGTCCCCATCTACGAAGCCATCGGCAGCTTCAGCTCGCGTGCCATTCGCCGCGCCATGTACGCCGCCGTCCAGCTTCTCGATTCCCGCATGCCCGATGTTCTTCCGGAGGAGCTCCGCGCCCGCCGCGGCTTTCCCTCGCGCCGCGACGCCATCATCCAGACCCATTTCCCCGCGGCCAGTGAATCGCTCGAAGCCCTTAACGCCTTTCGGTCTCCCGCGCAGCAGCGCCTCATCTTCGAGGAGTTTTTCCTTTATCAGCTAAGCCTGGCTCTCGAGCGCCGCGCCAAACGGCGGCACAACGCCATCGCCTGCCGCGTCCGCGAAGACTCCATTCGCGAGGCTCTCAAGCGCATGCTGCCTTTCAAGCCCACGGCCGCGCAGAAGCGCGTCCTCGCGGAAATCGCCGCGGACCTCGAAAACTCCTCGCCGATGAACCGGCTCCTCCAGGGAGATGTCGGCAGCGGCAAAACTATCGTCGCGCTACAAGCCGCTGTCATCGCCATCGAGAACGCCGCGCAAGCCGCTCTCATGGCCCCCACCGAAATTCTCGCCGTCCAGCACTTTCTCGGCGCTCGCCGCGTCCTCGAACGCGCCGGCTATCGCGTCGAGCTCCTCATCAGCGGCATGAAGTCCGCCGAAAAGGCTGCCGCTCTCGAACGCATTCGCTCCGGCGAAGCGCAGCTTGCCGTCGGCACGCACGCACTCATCGAAGACAACGTCGAATTTGCCCGCCTCGGCCTTGCCATCATCGACGAGCAGCACCGCTTCGGCGTTCTTCAGCGCAAGCGCCTTATGGATAAAGCTTCCGCGCGCGGCCACGCTCCCCACGTCCTGGTCCTCACCGCCACACCCATTCCGCGCACACTCTCGCTCACCCTTTACGGCGACTTGGACGTCTCCGTCCTCGATGAGCTTCCCCCCGGCCGTACTCCCATCCTCACGCGCCTTACCACCGAGCCTCATCTTCCTGGCGTCTGGGACTTCCTCAAGCGCGAAGTCGCCGCCGGGCATCAGGCCTACATCGTTTATCCCGTTATCGAGGAATCCAAACTCGAGCTGAAAGCCGCGATCGAGGAATACGAGCGCTTATCGAAGCAGGTGTTTCCGGGTCTAAAGCTCGGCCTGCTCCACGGACGCATGTCCAGCGAGGAAAAAGAGGGCGTCATGCAGCGGTTCCGCGCCAATGAACTCCAAATCCTCGTCTCCACCACTGTCATCGAAGTCGGCGTTGACGTTCCCAACGCCACCGTCATGGTCATCGAGCACGCCGAGCGTTTCGGCCTCGCGCAGTTGCATCAGCTTCGCGGACGCATCGGCCGCGGCGCCGCCAAGTCGCACTGCATCCTCGTCGCGCCCATGCGCATGACCGAGGAAGCCCGCACCCGACTCGACACCATGGTACGCACGACAAACGGCTTCGAAATCGCCGAAGCGGATCTCCTGCTTCGCGGCCCAGGCGAATTTTTCGGCACCCGTCAGTCCGGCGACCTCGGCTTCCACATCGCCAATCCCCTGCGCGACAAGGAATTCCTCGAACAAGCCCGCCAGGAAGCCTTCGCCCTCGCCGAAGACTGCGCCAAGCGGCATGACCTCGAGCGCACGCTCGCCGCCCTTCCGCCCGAATGGCAGCGCCGCTACCAACTCGCGCGCATCGGCTAACATGCGCGGCTGCTAAGTTCGCTTATCGGGAAAGGCAGAACAATCGGCACGGCTCCAGCCAAACTCTTCAACTTTCAACGGTCAACTCTTAAACTTCCTCTCATGCGCGTTATCGCCGGCCTATATCGCTCCCGCATGCTCAAATCGCTCAAAGGAGTGAATCTCCGCCCCACCAGCGACTATCTTCGCGAAACTCTCTTCAACGTCCTCGGCGCTCATCTCAAAGGCGCGCACTTTCTCGACCTCTTCGCCGGCACCGGCGCCGTCGGTGTCGAAGCCCTCAGCCGCGGCGCCGCCTCCGCCACCTTCATCGAATCCCATCGCCCCGCCGTGGCGCTCATCAAAGCCAATCTCGCCAGCCTCGGCATTCGCGAAGGCGTCACCGTCCTACCGCTCGACGCTCTCCGCGGGCTCGAGAGTCTCGCCGCGCGTCGCGGCGATTCCTTGCCGCAATTCACCCATGCCTTCCTTGACCCGCCCTACGCCGCCGCAACCGAATACGACCGCGTCCTCGAATTTCTCGCAGGCAGCCCTCTCCTCGCACCCGACGCCATCGTCATCGCCGAGCATCACCGCGCCTTCCCGCTCCCCACTCGAGTCGGCGACCTCGATCAGGTCCGCACCCTCCGCCACGGCGACTCCGCCCTCACCTTCTTCCGCCGCCGCTGACTCCTGGCTCGCGGACCAGCCCCCTTCGCAACTGCGATCACTCAGGGCGCGATGTGCGCCTACAGAACCGCTCAAGCCGGCTCTCTAAGCGGCACTGCGGCTCGCACTGTCGTGAGACAAGACCTCAGGCCAGCGAACTGTAGCGTAGCTCGGCTTGCCGGAATGGGGTGCGCAAGTGGCTGGCGATCATCCCTGGATTCATCGAATCCTGATTGCCTTGACGGAACGCCTGTAGTCCCAATACATTCCGTGGCTTACACACGTGTTTGAGAAGGGGGAGGGATCAACCTCTCGCCCGGCTGTGCCATCTCATTCTAAGTAAGTTGGCCGTGTGCAGCCCCGCCGGCGCGGTATAATCCTCGACCCATGTCGACCAATCAGGTCATCAATGCATTCGACCTTTTGGGTCAAGGCGCAGAAGCCCCGGAAGCTGTTCGGCTAGCGCACGGCTCGGCTCCCGCGCTCGAAATCGCCTGGGGCGAGTTCCGCCAAAGCCTCTGGAGCAGCCTTCGCGCTGCTCTCGCTTGGATGCCGAAACGCTCTCTTTCCAATTCTTTCAGCGGATCTCTTGTCGAGCCGGGATTTCCGAGCCGCGCCCTTGTCGCCGCTGCTCTTTGGCATCTTGTTTTTCTTGTCATGCCGTTTCCACGCCTCTCCGTCACCCCGCCAAAAACGCACGCCTTCGATAACACTGAGCTCACCTGGTCGGGTCCCATCGAGGACTTGCCGCTTCTCGCCACGCACGCCGGCTCGCCAAAACCCGCTCCGCGCGGCGAACCCTCTAAACCCCAGCCTGCCTTAGGCGCCGATGCGTTTCATCCTCGGCAGCGCATTTTCACGGACCCGGTCCGTCCGAATCATCCGCGCCAAATGCTTGTGGACACTGCCGCACCCGCGGTCGCTCCTAAATTTCTCCCGAATCTGCCAAATATCGTGCAGCTCGCCGCCGTCGCCGTTCCCGCGCGGCCCAAGCTCGCCATCAGTGCGCAAACTCTCGCGCAGCTTCATCCCAGGGAACGCCAAATCGCCGCGGTGACCGCGGCTACTCTGCCGGATATCGGGAACGCCGGGCCCAAGCCGCCCTCCGACCTTCCGCTTACCGCTTCGCTGAATGCGCCGGCACGGCCAAAAATCGAAATCAACGCCGGCGTGATGCCGCGCCTCGCGCCAAGGAAGCAAACCGGTGATCTCGGCCCCGCTCCTGAGCTTGCGACGCAAGCTCCGCCTCCCGGTCCCGAGCCCACACTGGTCGCCCTTTCCGCCACTCCCAGCCCCGTCGCTCCTGTCCAGCCACCCGAAGGAAACCTCGCCGCGAAGGTGGCGCTTTCTCCCGAAGGGAAGAGGCCTGGCGCACCCGGCGGCGCTCCGGACGCGGTGCCTGCGAACGGTGGAACCGCCGGCGACCGAGGGAGCGTTGGCGGAATTAGCGGCGGCCATGGGCTCTCCGAAATCAGCATCAGCGGAGGAAATCCCGCCGCGAAGAGCGGCGCCTCCGGACTCGGCGGCCCCTCCCACCTCAATCTCGATGCGCCCCGCCCGAAATTTTCTCGCGCCGATTTGCGCGCGGCTGCCGAGGACACGCGAACCGGCCCTCCGAATTTCGCCGCGCTTGCTCCCGGCGCAAAACCCGAGCAGCTTTTCGGCCACAAGCGCGTTTACACGCTGTATGTCAACATGCCAAATCTCAACAGCGCCAGCGGCAGTTGGGTCCTGAATTTTTCCGAGTTGCGAGTCGATGGCGCGGCTCCGCGGAATTCGACCGGTGAAGTGGCCGGCCCTGAACCGATTCGGAAAGTTGACCCAAAGTACCCGCCTGCTTTGATCGAAGCTCGCGTCCAGGGCGAAGTGGTTCTTTACGCTGTCATCCGCAGCGACGGCTCGGTGGACAGCATTCAGGTCGTTCGCGGCCTCGACGACGAGCTCGACCACAACGCGGTCGAGGCGTTCGCGCAGTGGAGATTCCGCCCCGCCGAGCACGATGGCGCTCCGGTGGATCTCGAGGCCATCGTGCACATCCCGTTCCGTTCGCGCTCTGTGCAGTAGCCTCTCCACGCCAGCCGACCGATCCGGGTTGCTTGCCGCGGAGCTTCTACCTCAGCTCGCGAACCTGCTAGGATAGCGGCGTCCCCCGGGGAAAGGCACCGGCGGAAGTTATGGCCAGCAAGGGACCAGGAACACAAACGGCGATTGCCGAAGACCTTTACCGCATCGGCGAAGTCAGCCGCATGACCGAGCTGAAACCCTTCGTGCTGCGGTATTGGGAAACGGAGTTCCCCATGCTCGAGCCGGTGAAGAGCGACAGCGGCCATCGCCTCTATCGCCAGGAAGACGTTGATCTGATTCTCAAGATCAAGCGTCTTCTTTACGACGAGGGATTCACCATTGCAGGAGCGCGCCGCCATCTGCGCGAGCAATCCGGGGAGATCGAGCCGGGCACAAATGGCGCGCCTGCTCACGCGCGGGGCGAAGGCGCGGCCGGCCTCCTCAGCCGCAAGATGCTGCTCGACTTGCGCGATTCGCTGCGCGCTTTCTTGACGCTGCTCGAACGCAGGTGATAGCCTAGCTTTTGCGCTAGAATGGCTTTCGCCGTTCTTCTCGAACCCGTGATTCCGCCGGGCCGAGCTTCGTCGGGGCGTAGCGCAGCCTGGTAGCGCGCACGCTTGGGGTGCGTGAGGTCCCCGGTTCAAATCCGGGCGCCCCGACCATTTTTTCTTTTTCTGTTTTCGCGCCATACCCCAACCAGGTGACGCATGGTGACGACCGGCCCGACGCCTGGTCACACGCGAACGGTCGCCGGGACCGCCTGCAACAATTGCAACTCTACAATCCACTGATATCCGGGATATTGGCCGCCCCAAGTACCCGGGCCTAGGACTATCCTGTTCTCGAGGCAGGGAAAGCTGAACGTCCGCTTTCTGGTTGGCTCCTCGCGACCAGCTCCTTCCTGCCGTTCAAGACGATTCGCGCCGGAGTTTGCAATTGGACCGGGCCGTTTCGGCACGCGCACAGCGTTTGTATGCAGAAGTGAGTCTGCAGGGCGTCAGTTCCTCCCATGACTGGAGACGGCGCCGAAACAATGAGATGACCGCCGCATTGGCCGATCCAATCAACATGCCGGTGGCCATGCATGATGACGGACCGGCTCGACAGCGGGCGAATGCGGCGCAGGAACCAATTTCCATTGATGAGAGCGGTGCCAAGGCGCTCGGAAAGAGCGTGCGCCCCTTGGGGGTACTCGACCACGTGGTGGTGCAGCGCAATCACCCACGCGGCTCCCGGATACTGGCCCATGGCGATTTCGAGGCCGTGAACCTGCTGCGTCGAAACGAGTCCGAGGGCATTCGTGAAGGAGAAATGAGTGTCTGCGTTCGAGTTCAGGAGGATGACGCCCAAGCCAGTGTTCGCTTCAGGCGGCAGCACCATCGGGAACACGCTGGCCCACAGCTTGGCCACAGCTCTCAAGACCATGTGAGGGCGGCCTTGATCAGCGAACCGGGTTAACGAGGGAATGTGCGGCTCCAAGGCATCACTGAGAAATGGCCCGAGACAGCGCCGTCTACGGTCGACGACTCGCACCCGGCCCCCCTGAATGGCATTCAACACGGACAGAGTACGGATCTTGCGCAGAGTCTTGTTCGGGCTTATAGGAGTATCGAGGCGCGCCGGATTGCTGCTGTCCACGATGTTCACGTCGTGATTGCCGGGCAGAAGGAGCATGCGTTGCGCAACAAAGGGATGCCGAGCCACCGAATCTAGAAGTTCCGCCCACTCGGCAGATGTTCCGGCGTCCGTTATGTCGCCGGTAATCAAGACCAAATCGAGTGTGCCGCGCTGGCAAAGTGGATCAAGGCTCGCAAATGCTTGCTTCAGGCGTTCGTTGCCTTGCGGACCGGACCGGCCGCCCTCAATGCGAAAGCCGTAAGTTTCGCCGACAACATGCACGTCGGACAGATGGGCCACCCGCCAGCTTCGGCCTGCAGGCGAATCGGACGAGAAATCATCAAGATCGCGGGGCTGGGGCATGGTGGCATCGGCGAATGCCCAAACTAGCGCGGCCGCCGCCAAATACAACGAGACGATCACAAGGCTGTTGGTGAGCGCGACCGTTGCCAAGCGGCTCGCGGAGCCATACCACAGCAGGTCACCACGCCAATGCGACGCAGGCCATGCCGCGACGAAAACGAGCATTGCCACGGCGCAGACCACAAGACCTGCCACGGCGCTCGAAGCCGCTCGAAGTGTCTCCATCTGTCTCGCGCTGGCATGCCGCGACCAAATTTTGTCCGCTGCGTGACGCAGACCCTCACGGCAAATGACGTAAGTAGGTTCAATAACAACGGAATTCAGAGACCAGAATCCACTTTCAGCAAACCGGAACAACGTCTTGCTGGCCACGAGGCCGATGGCCACGAGAAGCAACACGAACAGAATGGGCCAGAAGCTGTTCAGCGGCGACCGCACGTGACCGGAAACTTTTTCTATCCAAGCGGAGACGACGAGGGGCGCAAATCCCAGGACGAACGCGGGAAAGACCATCAGCACAAACCACGACACGATAAGCTTTGGAACGCTTATTTCCGCAAGAACACTTCCGGCGAGCGAAAGCAGCGTGCGTTTTTTGGTGCTGGACGCATCATCTTCGACGTCGCCTCGGCGCGGATCTACAAACGGCTCCATATACTCCAATGGGGACGATGGCAAACGCGCGGCCGCTCCGCTGGAGGCAGGACGCCTGACGGCGGCAAGGCAAGCTGGCCAAGGCGGGCCGCTAACGCGCCGGCAACGTCACGGCCTTTTCCAAACGAAATTCCACAAGAGACTCGGCTGGAATCGAAACTTGCCTGCCCTCACCACTGGCGGAAACCGCAGTGGCCGCGCCTGCGCCTGCCGCCATTCCGATACCTGCTCCCTTTCCTCCGCCAGCGATCCCGCCAACGAGCGCGCCAAGCCCCGCGCCAATTCCGATCCGGCTGGCCGTTTGCTCGCCTTTCCCCTGGCTGCGCATTTCGTAGGAGCTGGTAACGATGGGAAACGGCTGGCCGCCAATGATGATGTCGGTTAGTTCCAGTGTCAGATTGGCGCCGCCCGAAACGCGACCCGCGGCTTGTGCGCTGACCAGGCGGCCATGGACAGTAGCGCCTCTGGGCGCCACAACCTGATCGCCGGCCTCGAGCGCAGTTTCAAGAGTTCCCGTGAAGCGCTGACCCGCGGTCTGCTTGTTCGAATCGATGGCTTCCGCCGTTCGCACCAGAATTCTGCTGCCCGCTGGCAGCGTGAACGTTTCTTGCGCTGCCATCAAAAGCACCTTCGCGGAACCGGCGAAGGCTGTGAAGATGAAAGCAAGGACCCACATCCCTCGCATAAGACAATTCAGTTTCATTGGCGCATTCTTTCGCTGCATTTGCTCAAGATCCGTGGCTCATCACCGGCAGGTGACCATCAATCTGCAGATCAATCAGAGAGAGCAACTGGTTTTCGACCTGGAGAAACCGGGCCGCTGTCGAGGCGCCGAGTTCGTTCTTCACGCGGTCATAGTATTTGGCCAAGAGATCCGTCCTTTGTTTCCGGAATTCGAAAGCTTGCCGGGTGAGTTGATCAGCCTTCTCGTCGGTCATTTCGGAATAGTTTGCCGCGTACTCTTTAATATTCCGCAGCCTCATTTCATTCAGCTTGTTCAATTCGGAGTTGTATTTCTCGTAGATCGGCCAAAACTTTTTCGCGTCGGCAGGAGTAAGGCCCAATACGGCGCCCAGGATTTCTCCCTTCTCCTGCCGCAGGTTCTCTCTCAAAAGCACTGCGTATTCATAAATGTTCGCCTTTTCGGTTTGCGTCATGGCCGGAGCCGAACCATCCGGGGCCTGAGGGCAGGCAGGACCACCAAGGCCAAAAAGGGCAGTGGCGAATGCAAGCCCCAACGGGAATCGAAGTCGCATTGGCGCCTCCGAAGGAAGAGAAAAATGCTGCCACAAGAACGATGATGGAGGGAACGCGCAGTGTGAACTGTCACTTTTGCCGGGCAGTTGCGGAACGCCAGCGAGGCCGCCTGTCCGCTGTGCGTGCGCCGAAAGCTGCAACTTGAGTTCGCGCGTCAGCTCATCCCGTGTCACTGAATCAGTCGATGGCAAGGCGCTGCTGCATCGCTTCCAAACTGATCCCTTTTGTCTCGGGATACAGGAAGAGCACCACGAAAAACTGCACGGCCATCATTGCTGCAAAGAAAACGAACGGATAGGCGCCCGAAGAAGTCGCGAGCAGCGGAAACACCGCGGAGATGATCGCATTCATCACCCAATGCGAGCCGCTGCCGAGGCTTTGGCCCTTGGCGCGCACGCGGGTTGGGAAGATTTCGCTGATGTAAACCCAAATCACGGCGCCTTGCGAGACAGCAAAGAATGCAATATACGCAACGAGCAGCCAAACCAGCGCCTGGCGATGCTGATGCGTTAAGAAAATGAGCGAGACACCGGAAAGGCAGGCGAACGTGCCCACGGCCCCGGCCAGCAGGAGCCGCTTGCGGCCGACCCGGTCGATCAAGGTCATTGCAAAAAGCGTCGCCACGAGGTTCATCGCGCCAATTGCAACGGCTTGCAGGTCGGCGGACATTTTGCCGAATCCGGCGGCGGCAAAAATATCGTTCAAATAGTAGAGAATTGCGTTGATGCCGGACAGCTGATTGAACATGCCCATGGTGACCGCGAGAAAGATTGGCTTGCGGTATTTTGCGGAAAAGAGCGGCTCGGCTTTGGCCGCGCGTTCGAGGTGCAGGGAGCGCACGATCTGATCCAGTTCGCGCTGCGGATTCGGAACGCCAATTTGCTGCAGCGCACTGCACGCTTCCTCCATGCGAGCCTGCGTGGCCAGCCAGCGCGGACTGTTCGGAATGGCCAGCAGCAGCGCCAGGAAAAGCGCCGCAGGAATGCCTGCCACACCGAGTTCCCAGCGCCATTCCCTTGCGCCAAGGTCCAGCCGCGCAATGCCGTAGTTCGAAGCGTACGCGAGCAGAATGCCGACGACGACGTTGATCTGGAAGAATCCGACGAGCCGCCCGCGCCATTCCGCCGGAGCGATTTCCGCGATGTAAACAGGCCCGAGGACCGACGAGCCGCCGATGGCCAGGCCTCCGAGGAAGCGGGCGCTCAGCAGCACCGGCCAGTTCCAGGCGAGCCCGCAGCCGAGCGCGGACAGTACGTAGAAAAGCGCCAGCACCTGCAGAGTGGCACGGCCACCGTAGCGCTGCCCAGGCACACCGGAAAAAAGCGCGCCCACAACCGTGCCCCACAAGGCTACCGAAACCGTCAGCCCCAGCTCGCCCGGCGAAAGGTGGTACGTCTGGGTCAGGGCATGCGTCGTGCCGGAAATCACCGCCGTATCGAAGCCGAAGAGCAAGCCGCCCAGCGCGCCGACGACCGTACTCTTGATCAACGTTGCGTTGAATCGCATGGCGCGTCTTTAGCCCGCAAACACGTTGCGCACAACAAACCACAAATTCGCCGGCCGCTCCGCCAGACGCCGCACAAACCACGGATACCAGTAGCTGCCATAGGCAACCAGCACGCCGGAGCGGTAGCCCTCCCGGGCAAGCCGCTCCTGCTCGCCCCGCTGGATGCCGAAAAGCATCTGGATTTCGACTTCGCTCTTCGGCAACCCGCGCCCGGCCGCGAAATCCGTGATGCGGCGGATCAAACCCGCATCGTGCGTGCCGCACGCGATCCGCTGGCACTTGCCTTCGGCTTTCGCGGCGAGCATCTGCCGCGCAAGCGCGAAATAGTTCTCGTCCACTTCGGCCTTTCGCGGAAAAGCAATTGCAGGCGGCTCTTTGTACGCTCCCTTGACCAGGCGAATCGAAGGCCGCAGCGGCAGCAAATGATCGAAATCCTGCCGGGTGCGGCGCAGATACGCCTGCAGGCAAATGCCGACGTTGGGTGCGAAAGCGAGCGCGCGCCGATAAAGCTCCAGAGTGGCGTCCACGTACTGGCTGGCCTCCATGTCGATCCACACCACCGACTCGGGGCGTTCGCGGGCGATCAGCGACT
>Ga0209062_1002322_pt1 | contig 26269 bp, 21 predicted proteins | sample Coa_R2_2_FD_187158 | JGI IMG/M metagenome (GOLD analysis project Ga0209062, IMG submission 187158) | Surface soil microbial communities from Centralia Pennsylvania, which are recovering from an underground coalmine fire - Coalmine... | ecosystem: Environmental > Terrestrial > Soil > Unclassified... | reverse complement strand
GCAACTGTCGCCTTTGGCCGCTATGGCGGCACTCGTCGGCATGGTTGCTCAGAAGCCGGTCGTCATCAGCATCCAGAGTACTGGACCAAGTGCCGAGGAGCGCGCGCGGCTGCTACGGGACGCGACGTTTCTCGATGATGTCACGGACATGCGGCGCTTCATGTGGTGCGGTGCGCCGCTCTTGAGCCTCATACGCAAGTCAAATGCCATCTATCAAGTTCTTTCTACACGCGGCCATTCCTATCTCGCGGCGTATGGCTTCCGGCCGGAGCGGATCGTCCACATTAGCGGTAGTGTGGACACGGCAAGATTCCGGCCCAACCCAGAACGGCGCCCCGATCCATCTGGGCCAGAGCGGGTGATAGTCTGTGTGACGCGCCTGGACTACCAGAAGGGTGTCGACGTGTTGCTGCACGCGTGGGGACGTCTGATGCACGCTCCCGTAGAATGGCGTGGAGGCCTGGTCCCCAGGCTCCAGGTGGTGGGCGACGGCCCGCTCAGGTCCCAGCTGGAGCGCCTCGCCGTAGAGCTGGGCCTTGCAGGCAGCGTCGAGTTCCTGGGACGGCGCACCGACGTCCTTGACCTACTGCAACAATCGTGGGGTTTCGTGCTCCCCTCGCGCTGGGAAGGCATGTCCAACGCCCTGCTCGAGGCCATGGCCTGTGGCCTGCCGTGTATCGCCACGCGCATCAGCGGCAGCGAGGACGTCATCTGCCATGGCGTCGACGGGTTGCTGGTGGCGCCCGAGCAACCCGCCGCGTTGGCCGAGGCGCTGCGGCGCGTCATCGAGGATGCCGAGGTCGCGCAACGGCTCGGCGCGGCGGCGCGGGCCAAGGTGGTTCGTGACTACCAATTGACTCACGTCGTCGAGCAATGCGTAGCCGTCTACCGCTGCCTCCTCGCAAGACACGGTGAGGAGCGGCGCCGATGAGGAAGCCCCGCATCTATATTGTCATCGAGTCGTTCCACCCCATAGTGGGCGGCGCTGAGAGGCAGGCCCTCTTTCAGGCTCGCAGCTTGCGCGAGAGAGGCTATGAGGCGACCATTATGACCCATCGTTACAGGGCGTGGCCGCGGCGCGAAGTGCTCGAGGGCGTGCCGGTCGTGCGTGTGGGAGGCTGGGTGGTGGGCATTCGTGAGCGGTTTCCCGGTCCCCTGCGCAAGCTGGCCTATCTGCTGGGCTTGGCGGCCATGGGCTGGACGCTTTGGTGGCATCGCCAGCGGTACGATGTCGTGTGCGTCTATAAGCTCAATCTGCTGGCCTGGCCCGCAGCCCTAGCATGCCTGCTGGCCGGCAAACCCTGGATCATTAGCCTGGTTTCCGCAGACTCGCGTAGAAGTGCGGGACACCGTCCTGAACCCTGCGCGCCCAATGCGCTGAGGGTACGCCCAGAGGGGCGAAATCGGGACATGAGTGACATGGAGATATTGGAGAGCATGGGAGCGCCCGTCCTGCGCGTGACGGCTTACCTCCTACGGCGAAGCCATGCGGTCCTGGTGGTGCTGAGCTCGCGAATGAAGCGTGAACTTGCGGCGCGTGGCCTCGACCTACCGGTGATGCTTATCCCCAACGGCGTCGACCTGGCGCGCTTCGTCCCCGTCCGCACAGGTCCCCTCCAGGACGAGCACGCGCGGACGGTCGTCTGCGTGTGCAGGCTAACCTATCAGAAAGGCGTCGATGTGCTTCTGCGGGCCTGGAACCTCGTCCACGCGCAGGCCCCGGCGGCCCGGTTGATCATTGTGGGAAACGGCCCTCTGCGCCGCGAGCTTGAGCATCTGGCCGAAGCTCTCGGCGTGGCGAGCACGGTGGAGTTTACCGGCTTACAGAGCGACGTGCCCGCACAATTGCAGCGCGCTGGCGTGGCTGTGCTGGCCTCGCGCTTTGAGGGCATGCCCAACGCCGTGCTGGAGGCGATGGCGTGCGGTTTAGCCTGTGTCGCGACGCGCGTGAGCGGTAGTGAAGAACTTATTCAACACGGCGTCAATGGGCTGCTGGTCGAACCCGAAGACGACCAAGGATTGGGACAGGCCTTACTGTCTCTGCTTCAGGATCCGGCATTAGCCCAGACTTATGGACATGCTGCGCGAGTAACTGTCGAGCAATACTATTCACTAGATCGCATGACCGACCGGTATTTCGCTCTATATGAAACATTGGCGCACGGTGGCCCGCTTGACAGGCTCATCCACAATGGCATCGGCGCTACCGGTACACGGTAGACATGGGAGAAAGGGAGCGCGGCGTGATACGTGTTTACTCGCGGCGGGTGGGCCGCTTTCATCAAGTCAAAGATGGTCGAGACACTCATCGACGATGGACACGACGTACTTGATCATTGTGGCGCTCCACCGCCCGGCGGGAAGGATAGCGTGATGATTCAACACGCCACCCCCTACGTTATTATCGTCATCCCCTGCTACAACGAAGCCGACCGTCTCGCGGTGGAGCCGCTTGTCGGCTTCCAGCTCCTACGTCACCGCGTTGAACTCCTCTTTGTCAATGATGGTAGCCGCGATGGGACGTTGCAGGTCCTCGAGGCTATGCGTATGCGCGCCCCCAGACGCATCGGCGTAGTCAGCCTCATCCGGAACTGCGGAAAGGCAGAGGCAGTCCGCCAGGGCGTTGTCCAGGCATTGAAGAGCTGCCCAGGCCTTCGTCGACCTAGCCAAGATACAGCGCATCTATCGTCGAAAGTGGCTACCGCCCAGGGGTCAATGTCTGGAGAACAACAACCAATACCACTTTGTCAATGTCACGAAGAGGTGACACTCGTACGGCCAGTGAAGGCTTTTGAACGCCCGGTCAGTGCGAGTCATTCTGTCCGAGGCATACGAGCGAGGGCTATATGGAATAGGAGCTTTCGAGATACGTGAGATCGCAAAGATATATCATACCGGTGCGCGTGTTTTCGTATTGGAGGCTCCCCGAGCCCTATCTGATATTTGCAATTGGCCTATTGGCTCTCCTGATACGGCTCGTCTTCAGCTTCGCCCTCTATGGCCACCTCGCTAGTACGCTGAACGAGAGTACGGATCCCGACTCTTTCGGGCGACTGGCGCGCAATTGGGCCACCGGGGCAGGCTACCGGTTTGCTTCTGGAGAACCTCTGACCACATTCCGCGGACCAGGATATCCCCTTATGCTGGCGGCTATATACCTCCTCTTTGGGCGACTCCTGCCTGGTGCCGTGGTGCTGCAGTGCCTGCTCAGTGCCGTGGTATGCGTCGTCGCCTATTACATCTGCAGGCGTGTCTTTAGACCCTCTATCGCCTATGTAGCAGCTCTCATCTGCGCTGTGCACCCTCTGCTCATCTGGTATGCCCCCCGGATCAGGTACGAGTACCTGTTGGCGTTGGCTCTTATGCTCGCCATCTCCTTCTCCCTACGACTCCAAGACTCGCGGTCATTCAAGGATGCGTGCCTGACAGGTTTTTTCTTCGGATATGCGGCCTTGGTCAACCAGATTGTCATCTTGTTACCCCTATTTCTATTTGTGGTTCTTTACCTCTTTGAGAAACGTGAGTTCATACCAATCAAATTCGCTGCGACCACTCTTGCTGTGATGGTGGCGACGATTACACCATGGACGATTCGGAACTACGAAATCTCTGGTCAGATAATTCCCGTGAACTCTGGAGGAATTGCTCTGTTTGTCGAAGGGAATTGTCAGACTGAGCATTACAACGAGGCACCACTGCAGCTTACGAAACTAAGGATCATAGACAAGAAATGTGCCGAACGCTTGCTGGGGCATCGTAGCGGTTCCACGTTCTCATTTGAAGCACAAGGCATTGATAAGGCGCTGACACCTTACGCGATGTCGTACCTACTTCATAGGCCGTGGGATCTGGCCGCCAAGGCTCTCGTACAGATGCTTAGATTCTGGTACTTATCGGATACTCCTGCCGGGAGTTTATTTCTCGCTGTTATCGAAGCTCCACTCCTCTTGCTGGCACTTGTAGGTGCTTGGGTGACGATCCGATCCTACAAGGGTGGGCTTGTCTTGGTTCTGACTATCCTCTATTTCAACCTCCTGTACGCGGCAATCTATGTTGAGGGCAGGTACTCGACGCCTGTCATCCCGTACGTCGCCATTTTGTCGGCCGTCGGCCTTCATTCAAGTCTCCAATTGGTGAGGAAGGCCCCACTTCTTCACTAGGAACAGGTCGCGTATTCGCTCTCGAGGGTAAGTAGCTCGTTGTTCAAAAGGACCGGCATCCGGTCGTAGACAAGCCACGGCGGCGCTATACCTGGGCCAAGGTGAAATGCGCAGGAGCAGCGCGGTGGGCAGGCTAAAGCCGATAGACTGAGACATGAGGCATCTCCTTGGGCAGGCGGTTGTTGGTCGCGTCAGCCTACCCGATTTGGAGATGCCTCGTCCCCTTTCACATCCTACATGAATAAGAAGGGCCAGCACGGCCACATTGTACAGGAGTTCGTGGTTCTGGTCGCGGTCGGTGCCGGGGGCGGGGTTGAGGTCGGCGGCACTGACGTCGTCGCCGGCGTGTTGGTAGCCGTCGCGGGGGCGGGAGTCGTGGTGGGGCCGGTACCAGTGCCGAGCAGGACTATCCCCGAGGCCGGTCCCAGGGTCACCGAGTTCATGGCGTTGCCGTAGAGATCCTTGTACGTATTCGCGGGCAGCGAGATCGAATACGTGGCCCTGCTCGACGGGTTGACGATCGCTTTCCCGTTGCTGAAGTCGCGCATCCAGACGTTCTGGGATTGGTACATACTGTTGGTCGCCGAGCCGATCGGCGCCGAGTACTCGGCCAGGTTGGCCTGGTGGCCGTAGTTGTTAGAGGCAGGACCGGTCATCCAGACGAAGGTGTGCGGACCCTTCATCAGGAGGTAATTTGCCAGTACCCACTGTATCTCTGATCGTGAGAAGTTTGGCTGTGCGTCCGGTTCATCGTTGTTGCTGACCCACCCCTTGGTTTGCGCGAGCTGGGCGTACGCGTTCATGGTGTTCAGCCATGTGCTATCCGTCACGTAGGGCGGGTTGACGCTGTCGCAGACGGTGAACCCGCACTCGTCGAAATCAATATCCATGTACTGGGTGAGGTTCATCCAATCGGTCGCGTTGACGTAGGGGTCGAAGGGGTAGTTGTACGCCACGGTTTTGCCCAGAGCATGGACGTGCTGCTGCATGAACTGCGCCCATGTCGTGACGGCCGCGATATAGGCGGGATCGTTCCTGCCCCCCGTGAACTGCTGCACCCAGTGCCCGTTCAGGTCGTAGTGCCCGCATCGATTGTGGTTGTTGCCGACGTTCACGTTGTCGAAGGCAATACCGTGGAAGCCCAGGTTGAGCGTGGGAAGATAGTAGGTGTTCCAGAGGTAGTTCAGCACTCCGGCGTTGCTGATGTCCAGGGGCGTGTTGGACTGACCGTCATAGGTGTCGACGGTGGTCTTGTCGCACTTGTACTCGATCCAGTCGGGATGATTGGCCTGAAACCAGCTGAGAGGATGGTTGACGAAACCGAGCCCCGTTTGCATGCTGGTAAAGTTGTTTGGCTCCCGGTCGAACTGCATGTACACGTCGTTGACGACGCCTGCCGGCTCTGTCTGATAGCCCGATCCCCAGACGTACTCGATGTTGTTGGGGTTGTAGTTGGGCGTGCAGTTGTATGGGCTGCTGTTACATGTATGGGGCACCTCTCCGTTGAAGGCCATAGCGAGGTGGATGTTGTTGGTCGTATCCGGGAGCGGAGTCAGGGCCGCGTACGTGGGAGACAAAGGGCGCAGGACGCCGGGCCCGACCAGGCCCGTGATCACGGCGAGCGCGAGCGCGAACCGGCGGCCGAGCACATGCATTTTGTTTCGCATCTTCTACCTAGTTCCTCACAACTACGTTCCGTTAGTGATAATCCGGCCAATGGGCAGCCGGATAGACAGGCCTCTCTTGCCGGTTTAGACCGGTTGGCCATGTTACGGATGTGGGATGTTGCCGGAGGGTACGCGAGCGCTATGGTAGGGCTATGGTGTGGCTGATTGCTCGCGGCTACCCGATGGTGTTGGGACTGCGCTGGCTAGACGCAGGCCAGGAAACGCGACGTCAGGTAGGTGCTCAGGGACTTTCACGCGATGGCAGGCGCAAGTGCGACCCGGCCTGGCCCATGCGGCCAAGTTCGAAATGGGCTGATGGCATAAGCTTGACTCTATTCCGTTCACTGTTATGCGGCCGGAGCCTGGGCACCACGATGCGCGGGTAGTCCTTGGGGCAAAGGACTGACAAGACGCGCCGGTGCTGGCACCAGCCAATCTAGGCGAGCGGCAAGACCCAGATTCGGGAATCCGATCTCACGCGCTTTACACCGTGAGCGGCGAGGCGCTCTGTTGCGGCGGGAGTATGGAGTGTGGCGAGAGCAGGTACCGCACCTGGCCGAGTTGTTGGCGCATAGGTGGCTGACTGTGTATGCCAGGGCGGAATCCCCTGCCAGTCTCCTGCACAGGGAGGTTCCATCTCCTTTCTAGCAAGGTCTCACGCAGGACCCACGATGGTTGGCGTAATGACCGCTGTGGCTGACCAGCCTCAGACATTATAAGCGCGCTGAGGGTGATGTCGCAACTGTCCAAAAGTATTGGGTGGCTAGGCGGCCGGCTATGGGCACCCCCGCGCAGGCTACCGCCGACTGGCGGCGCGGGCGGCCCCTGCCGGACGCGCCGGACAACTACTCCGTGCACACGGGGGCGGCCAACGTGCATCCGCTCTACCTGGCGCGCTATTATCCGAAGCAGAGTGCTCTGTTCTTCAAGGCAAGCGCAGAAAGTCACCAACCGCGCCTTCTCCTGCCCGCGGCTGTACCCAGGCGATGCTGCGATGCGGTCCTGGCGACCGCCCCGCCGTGCCTTACGCAAAATCCTGGCGTGTCCCTCGACGGCTCGTCCGGTGACACGCCACCCGTGGGGCTTGCTACACTGCAATAGGGACGTTAAGCCAACAGAGGGACCGCGTCCCAGCGCCGCAACACCGTCGCGTTGGCACACATTTGATGAACCGATGCGAAAGCTAGGGCCTGGGCAGGCAGACCTGCAAGGACCTGCAAGAGGATAGAACAGTGAGGCGCACCACGATTCCAGGTGTAGCCCTGCCGCGCAAAGCCATACTGCAAACTGCCACCTGCGGCGGCGTTGTCCTGTTGATCGTCGTCGGCTTCCAGTTCCGTGCGCTACTACTGTCCCTCATCGGTCCAGGGATCGACACGGGAATGCAGAGACGATTACAGGTCCCCAAGGCCAGCACCGCCTTCCCGGCCTTGCCCGATACGAGCAGTAACATCAGCGTGGGCCTCGTCTTTAACTACGCTTTGCCCGACCCGTCAAGCGAAGCGCACGTCACCAATCTCGTCTGGGCCTCGAATTACACCACGCCCACGGGTGTCTACAACACCAAGTATGAGCAGTTCGATCGCGAACCCAGCCAGGGGACGCCGGCGCATAATCTGGCCTGGTTCAAGCGCTATCACCCAGACTGGGTCGAGTACAACTGCGACCGGGCAACGGTGGCCTATGAATTCGGTGAACCGTATGTGCCGTTGGATATCACCAATCCCGCGGTCCTCGATTATTTCCTGAAGTCCTATTATCAGCCGGCCATCCAGAAGGGGTATCGGGGCATCGCCTTCGATAATGTGAACCTGGCTAATTGGTATGGCCGCTGCGGGCACTATAATACCTCGGGCCATTGGGTACAGCAGTTCACGGGGGCCGCGGGCGACCCGGCGTACCACACGGCCATCCTCAATTGGGCGCGATGGATGGCCGCGCACCTCCACCGCATTCACGCTCTCGTGAGCATGAACTGGTCATACGACTGGGATGATCCGACCGATTCGTACGCGCTGGTCAAGTACATGGATCTCGACCTGGATGAGAGGGGCTTTACCTTCTGGGGCACCTCGGCGTCCAATGAAATCCTGACCGGTGGCCACTGGTTCGCGAACATGAAGGCGATCCAGTATCTGACAGAACAGGGCAAGGGGTACCTGAGCGACAACCAGTATCCCGGTTCCTTCAGCGCCGTGACCACCGCGCAGAAGCAGTGGGCCCTGGCCAACTACCTGTTGATCAAAGGCAGTCACTCGTGGATCTACATTTGCGGGCGGCAGCAGTACGGGCATATGTTCACGATGCCCGAGTACTCGGCACCGATCGGCGCGGCGACCGATGCGATGTACCGGTCGCAGAACGTGTACATGCGCGACTTCACCAATGGGAAGGCGATCGTCAATCCATCGACGAACGTGACGTATACGGTTTCGCTGCCGGCCAATGCCTACAAGGATCTCTACGGCCACGCGGTGGGCGTTGTGACCTTGGGGCCCGAGTCCGGGATCGTCCTACTCGGAGCGAGGACCTCTACGCCGGCGTCTCGATCCCACGGACAGCGCCGGTGAAGGCGCCACAGGCGATGAGCTTCACCCAGGTCAATATGGCACTCCCTGTTCCTACAATGCCGCGGTGCTACCTGCCGCGCCCCGGGTCTACTACCGCCTCGACAAGTCCAGCGACCCCACCGCCTACGACAGTTACGGTTGAGTCCAACCTCACCGTCTCGTTCAACGTGATCTCTTCTCGCGGAGTCCGTCCTCAAGACGAGCGCGCCCACCACTGTGGCCGGCACCTGCCAGCCAGAACGTCTTCGTAGATCGCCAGGATCTTGCGTGCCACGCTATCCAGGTCCAGCCCCTGGGCCTGCAGAATGCAGCGTCCTGTCGTGCGGCGCCCGTCTCGCAACACCTGCACCAGGGCGTTGTCGAGCGCCGCGGGGTCACGCGGGCAAATCGCACAGCCCGCGACGCCCGCCAGGCGTTCTGGCACGTCCCCCACCGTCACTGACACGATAGGGAGGTTACAGGCCATAGCTTCCTTCACCACATTGGGTGACCCTTCGACGTAGGAGGTCAGCACCATGGCGTCGCAAGCATTCATGACGAGAGCGACCCGGTCCGCTGCCACACCCCACAGGGGGACCAGCTCCAGTGGCTCGCCCATGCGGGCCGCTGCGTGCGCTACCATGGCTTGGGCTAGAGCGAATCCTTTGCGCGGCAGATCCGGGTTGCCGGGAAAGAGGATGTGACGTTTCCCTTCCATCCACCCCAGCTCGCTCCTGGCCTCATGGGGGTCAAGGGGCCGAAACGTCTGCAGATCGACGCCGTTCGGGATGATGTGCGCTTTGACCGGCCTGACCACCTCCGCCATCTCAGCCGACTTGACGATCACGGCATCCACTGTTCGTGCCACGTAGCGGTTCACCTGGACGAGAGCCTTGCTGAGCGGACGCAAGCGACCCTCCGCATCAGGCGTTCCGAGCAGGTCGTCACCCATAAAAGAAACAACGACCGGCTTGCCAAACTGGCTGCGTGCTATCCAACCGGAATATCCGTAATGCGCATGGATAAGATCCGCCGAGCGAGCAAGCGCCTGAAGCCGGAGGCGCGCCTGGAAGTACTTGAGTCTCTTGATGCCTTTCAGTTCCACAACGGCCACCTGGACTCCAAGCGCCCGCAATGACTCTACTTGGCGCGCTACAGGGGCCGCAGTTCCCGGCTGCTCGAGCGTCGGCATGGGAGCGGTGATCATCAAGACACGCATTACCTCTTCAACTCCTTTGCCCCAGGGTCGGATGGCACGTGCCCTTCTTGCACGTCTTGCACAGGGCACCTTTGGCCTGGGGATGCACGTCGTATGGTCATGCAGCCGCATCACGACCGGGGCGATGCGCGGCCGCCGCGTCAGCAACTCCAGTACGGCTTAGGTGCTATCCAGCGCCGCGATCAGCACCCGCTCTAGCAGCCGGCGCGACACCTGCCGGATTATCTGGTGCGCCCAGTCGGTCAGTGCCTTGTGCCGCAGGTCGTGCCCCACAAAGTAGCGTTCTAAGGGCGCCATATGCATAGATCCATCGATGATAACACTCCAAAATGGTGCGTGGCAAGATACGCCTCTCCGGCCGTGGCCGTAGAACCGTGAACACGAGGGGTAGTGCCGTCAATACACAAGCCTTTCTGGCCGGTAGGTCTGCCAGAGAAGCGTATCCTGCCTCGTCTATGACGTCGATCACATGGACTAAGTCGAGCCATTGGTCAAGTCCGGCCTCTAGCTCCTCAATCGGAGCGTTGACTGAATCTTAACCCAGGTCTTGACCGAACCTTAACGCGCCCGTGGTACGATGCTAAAGACAGTACTTGCCACGGTGCGCCCGTTCGCGCGCCAACGGTCGGCAGGAACGCAGTAGCGTCGGTATGACGGTGCCATACACCTAGCAATTGTGCGGCGCGGGCTATGTCGGTGTACCTGCTATGTGTTCGCTATACCCGATAAATGATGACAGTCGGCACCGAGGACTCGGGCGCGGCTCCTAAAGCTGAGCCGCGTTGTCCGGCTCTTGAGTGACACTGACCGCCGCTTGGCCTGTGCCCTCCTCCGATGCAGCGCAACTGGCGCGTGAGCGCGTGGTCGTCTGTGATGAAAATAGTGAGAGCGGTCGCTTCAGGCCACCAACAGCGGACGTGTTTGCCCCGAGCGAGGAGTTCAGATGTGCGGAATCGCCGGCATTGTTGATCCTGGCTTACCAGCCCATACCATCCCGCCCATCTTGCAGCGGATGACCGATACGCTGATTCATCGGGGACCCGACGACGAAGGGTTCTTTGTCGCGGCGGGGGTCGGGCTGGGTATGCGTCGCTTGAGCATTATCGACGTCGCGGGCGGACGCCAGCCCATTGCTACTGAAGACGGCCAGGTACAGGTCGTGTTCAACGGGGAGATCTACAACTACCCGCAGTTACGGGACGAACTCAGTCGGCGCGGACACAACTTTCGCACGCGCTCCGATACCGAGGTGATCGCGTACTCTTACGAACAAGTAGGGGTTGGTTGTCTTGCCAGCTTACGTGGCATGTTCGGGATCGCGTTGTGGGACCAACGGGCCCGCCGGTTGCTGCTGGCACGGGATCGCCTGGGAAAGAAACCGCTCTACTATGCACAGCAGGGCGGCCGGCTACTCTTCGGATCGGAGATCAAGGCGATCCTGGCCGCCGACCCCGGCCTCGCCGAACCGGACCCAGACGCCGTCATTCCTTACTTTCGCTACGGTTTCGTACCAGAGCCGGGGACGATGTTTCGGCGTATCCGCAAACTGCCGGCCGCCCACTGGTTGATCTTTGAGAATGGGAACGTCACGATCGCCCCTTACTGGCACTTGGAGTTTAGCCCGGTGGACCGCCCCGCCCACAACGTCCGTCAGGTGGTGGACGAACTGGATGCGCTCCTGGCAGAAGCCGTGCGTGTCCGCCTGGTGAGCGAGGTGCCGCTCGGTGTCTTTCTGAGCGGCGGCCTGGATTCAAGCACCATTGTCGCCTATGCCCACAGGGCCGGATTACGACCGCTCAAGACGTTCACGGTTGGCTTCGACCGCCAGGAGTGGGATGAATCGGCCGATGCACGCATCGTAGCCCAGCATTTTCAGACGGAACACCACGTGCTGACCCTGCGTGAGCAAGATTTGGCCAGAAGTCTCCCGGAGACTGTGCAGACACTGGTGCGCCATTTTGATGAGCCCTTTGGGGACTCGTCGGCACTCCCCACGTATTACGTGTCCAGATTAGCCCGCGAGCACGTCACCGTCATCCTGGGCGGCGACGGGGGCGACGAGTTGTTCGCCGGTTATTCAGGCTACCGTGGCATCCGCTTCGCCGAACGGTACCGGTGCTTGCCCGCGTGGCTAGGGCGGCAGCTTCTGCCGGCCACCGTGCAGTGCTGTGCGCGCTGTCTGCCCCCTGGGCGGCGCTACGGGGCGCAGCGCGCTCTCAAAGTGCTGCGGGACAGCGTCTTACCATTTGAAAGCATGTATTTCAGCAAAGGGCAATTATGCAGCAATGAGCTGCTGCGGCAATTGTTGACGCCCGACTTCGCAACTGAGCTGGCATGGATGGAACCGTCGGCGTACCTACCGGATGTCGCGGCGGTGATGCAATCGGATTGGCCGGACGTGCATAAGGCGAGTTACGCGAACATACGCTTGGGGTTGCTGGACGATATGCTCGTGAAGGTAGATCGCATGAGCATGGCTCACTCCCTCGAGGTGCGCTCGCCGTTCCTCGATCACCGGTTGGTCGAGGCCGTGGCCGCCTTGCCGCCCTCGCTCAAGCTGCGCAACTGGCAAACCAAGGCCATCCTACGCGAAACGGTGCGCCGGTATCTGCCACCTGCCACGCTGCGCAAACGCAAGCAGGGTTTCAGCGTGCCTCTGCGTGAGTGGCTGCGCACGAGCCTGCATGAGATGGTGGGTGATTATCTGGCTGCTGCCCACGCGCCCCTGCCGCCTGGCATGTTTAATCGCGCCGGTATAGACGCGATACTGGCTCAGCACCGCAATGGCGAAGCTGATCACAGCCACCGAATCTGGCTGCTCCTCAACTATGCCGCCTGGCACGATCTGTATATTCGCCACGGAGCACGAACTGGCATCGCGGTTTGAAGACCACGCCCCGCCGGCCACGCGTGGGCACGAGGCGATGGGAGGGATCAGTGGTACAGATGCGGAGGACCCCATGGCAACATACTTGGTGACGGGCACAGCCGGCTTCATCGGATCCAGGGTGACGCACAACTTGCTGCAGGACGGGCATACCGTTGTGGGAGTGGACAACCTCAATGATGCTTACGACGTGCGCCTCAAGCACTGGCGGCTTGCGCGAATCGCGGAGCATCCATCCTTCTGCTTTCACCACCTCGACATATGCGATCGCGGCCGGCTTGGCGAGCTATTCAGCCAGGCGTCCCAGTTCCGCCACCCAGGCTTCGACGCCGTCATCAACCTGGCCGCACGCGCCGGCGTCCGCCAGTCGGTGCGGGATCCATGGTGCTACTTTGAGACCAACACGACCGGGACGTTAAACTTGCTCGACCTGTGCCGGGAACATGGCGTAGCACAGCTGGTGCTGGCATCCTCATCGAGCCTGTACGGCGCTCACAATCCGTGCCCCTTCCGTGAGGATGCCGATACCGACCGGCCGCTCTCTCCGTACGCGGCCTCGAAAAAGGCGGCGGAAGCGCTGTGCTATTCCTTCCATGCTCTACACGGATTGCACGTGACCATACTGCGCTACTTTACGGTCTACGGCCCGGCCGGACGTCCTGATATGAGCCCGTTCAGGTTCGTGCAGTGGATCAGTGAAGATAAACCCGTTGTCCTTTTCGGCGATGGGCGGCAGTCTCGCGATTTCACCTACGTGGACGACATCGCCTCCGGAACGTGTGCGAGCCTGGGCTTGCCCGGGTACAACATCATCAATTTGGGATCGGATCAGCCTGTCGTCCTCATAGACGCTATTCAAGCATTCGAGAAATTGATAGGGAAACCAGCCAAGGTGGAGTACAGGCCCCGTGATCCCGCGGATGTGCCGACAACATGGGCAGATATCAGCAAGGCCAAAAGGCTGTTGGGCTGGCGACCTCGAACACCGTTTGAGGACGGCATCGGCCAGGTGGTGGCGTGGTATCAAGAGCAGCGCGATTGGGCAAAGGAGATCCAGTGCTAAGCTGCCCGAGGTTGTCCACTGCCCGCATCTAGCATGCAGGCGGGTGACGGTCGGCGGCCGGGTTACGACTGGCTCAGGAGCTCTAGTATGGTACCTAATGTCCGCAAAGCCATCTATTTCGGCTGTTATGGGAGCCGCGTGCGCGGATGGCCCACCGCACAGGTCTATCGATCGATGGTGCGCCAGGACCGCATAGGCGTTCCGACGAGCTTGCAGCGGGACCGGCTCGCCGCTATCCTCGTCCACTGCCGGCGCAACGTGCCATACTACGCCGGTTTGATGGCGCATGATCAGGATTGCGTGAAGGACCCGGAGCGCTATCTGCGTGAGCTTCCGATCCTTACAAGAGATCATCTCCGCACGCGTTTTGATGAGCTCAAGTCAGCAGACCTGAGCCGGCGACAATGGTGGATCAATAGCTCCGGAGGATCTACTGGGCAGCCGGTGTGCTTCATCCAGGATAGGGAGTATGAGGCCTATTCGTTCGCCACCACTCTGCTCTTCTATAACTGGGCCGGCTATGACTTCGGTGAACCGCAGACCAGGCTTTGGGGAGCGACACGGGACCTGTTTAGGGAAAAGGTCACCTGGCGGACCAGGTTGTACGACTATGTTGTGAATGTCAGCTATCTCAATGCCTTCCGCATGACGCCGGAGAAAATGCGGGAGTACCTGGCGATTCTGAATCAACGGCCTCCCAAGCTGCTGGTAGCATACGCCCAGGCGCTGTACGAAGTAGCTCGGTTTGCTCAGAGAGAAGGCATCGCCGTCCAGCCCCAGCGGGCTATCATGACCTCGGCGGGCACGCTCTATCCTTTCATGCGCGAGGTGATCGAAGGAGTATTTCGCTGCCGGGTCTATAACCGTTACGGTTCGCGGGAGGTCGGTGATATCGCCAGCCAGTGTGCCGCATTACAGGGCCTCCACGTCTCGCCATGGACTGAGTACGTCGAGATCGTCGATGAACAGGGGCGTCCCATGCCGCCGGGAGCTGAAGGAGATATCCTGGTCACCTCGCTCAGCAACTATGCCATGCCGTTAATCCGCTACAAGATTGGTGACCGCGGCATCCTTGCGCCTGAAGCTGGGTGCTCGTGCGGCCGGCACGGTCAGGTGCTGGCAAAGGTCACCGGCCGGATTACCGACAACTTCAGGGCGCGCACGGGGCGGGTTATACCGGGCGAGTACTTTATACACATGATCGGCGTGGTGCTGAACGGAGGCGCAATCAAACAGTTTCAGGTGCGGCAGACCAGCTATGACCAAATAGTGCTCAAGATCGCTAAAACCGAACCGGAGGCGATGATTGACATCCAGGAGATTGTGTCGAAGATCCAATTTGTGATGGACGATCCTTGCGAGGTTCGGGTAGAACTCGTGGATGCCATTCCGCCCGAAGCATCCGGCAAGTATCGTTACACTATCTCGGAGGTGCAAGGCTGATGGCAGATTTACGCGACGACGCAAGAGTGGCCCTTTGCAAGGAGGCCCCGCGCTACGCGCAAACAGCCCCATTTGCACCCTCCGACGCATTCCCTGAGTGGCCAGGGGTCACCCCAGGGGCCGAAGATAACCCGGCCTACCGCGCAGTCCGCCAGCTCTTTTACCACTTGCGGCTCGACAGCGCGCACTACGGCACTCCCGAGTGGAACCCGCTTCGTGCGCTGATCGAGCCCGGCGATGCCGTCCTGCTCAAGCCCAACTTCGTATCGGATCACAATCTCGGAGACGGCACGCCTCATCTGTCCGACACAGATAGTCTGATCACCCACGGCTCCGTTATACGTGTGGTCCTCGATTACGTCGCGAAGGCGCTTCAGGGCCGTGGGCGGATCATCATCGGCGATTGCCCGGTACAGGGTTCAGACTGGGAGAAACTGATCCACGTGGCCGGGCTCGACTCCATCGAAACCTATTTCCGTGGCGCGTTTCCGGGTATCGACCTGGCAATCCACGATTATCGCCTCGGCCGGGCGGTCGTCCACAATGACATGGTGGTGGAGCGGATAGTCGACGATGCAAGGCTCGGCGAGTACTACGAAATCGATCTCGGCGTGCAGAGCGAGTTGCTACCCCTGATGCACGTACCCTATGAATTTGGCGTGAGTCAGTATCCCAGGAAGAGGATGCGCAATGCACACACCCCACAAACGAACAAGTATTTGATCCACAGGGATTTCATTCACGCAGATGTCCTGATTAATCTGCCAAAGATGAAATCCCACATGAAGGCGGGCATCACCTGCTCCATGAAGAACCTTGTCGGCCTCGTCGGCCATAAAGATTACCTGCCGCATTTCCGGTTCGGGAGCCCCAAGCAGGGGGGAGATGAATATCCCGATGGGAATCCGCTCTGGGACCTGATGTGGCGTTGTTACCATGCCGATTGGGAACGGGATAAAGGAATGGCAAAGAGGGCCTATTTGCTAGCTGGTAGCCTCCTGGCCAAGGTGGTTCGTCGCCTACCCTATGGACAGCCATTGGACCCGACTCTAGGCGGTGGTAGCTGGCATGGGAACGATACCGTCTGGCGCACCCTGCTCGACATCAACCGGGCTTTCTTCTATTTCGACCGCGAGCAGCGGCGCGTGAGCGCACGCCTATCACCCGACGTTCGGTATCTGGCGATCCTGGATGGGTTGATCGGCGGGCAAAAAGAAAGCCCGCTGTCGCCTACGCCGGTCGAGAGCGGCGTCATGCTAGCGGCCCATAATCCCCTGGCCCTTGATACCGTGGCCGCGGCGATGATGGGCCTCGACGTCCGCAAAATCAAACAGGTCACGCGCGGCTTTGCGCTGCGCACGCTGCCCCTCGCCCATTTTAGCCCGGATCAGATCGTGATCTGCGGTAACGTTCCAGCCACGGGCGTAAAGGACATTTACGAGCGGAGAATCTATACCGCCTTTGAGCCGTCACGCGGCTTCCTCGGTGCCCTGGAGTACCGCCACACGGACATGACCGGTAGGTTACGGCAATCAGCGGCTCCGCCCGGTGAGGGGGGAATACAACACCGACATGACGCTCGTTCTCGCGCACCGGACGGGCTAGCGCGGCCGCACGGCGAAGAGCCTGTCACGGACGGCGCTGGTGGACGTGCCGCGGGACAGCGCTCGAAGCGGCCAAGGGCTCCAAACTTCAGGGGTCACGAAAGGTAACACTGTGAGCGAGCAATCCGGCCACACGACACAACAGCTCGTAAACGACGTTTGCGGATGGAAGAGGAGCCTACGTGATGGCGGGTAGCACGGACATGACGGTGCCGTTCCTCGATCTCGGCGCCCAGTTGTTTGAGATCGAGGCCGAGATCAAACAGGCCATCGACCGGGTCATCGCGGCCAAGACCTTCGTGCTCGGCCCGTCGGTCGAGCAATTCGAGGAGCATTTCGCGGCCTATTGCGAGGCCAGGTACGCCCTCGGGGTCAGCTCGGGGACGGCCGCGCTCCATCTCGCGCTGCTGGCTTGCGGGATAGGGCCGGGTGATGAGGTGATCACGGCGGCCCATACCTTCATTGCCACGTGCTGGGCCATCACGTATGCCGGTGCCCGGCCGGTGCTGGTCGATGTCGATCCACAGACCTTAACCATTGATCCCCGGCAGGTCGCCGCGGCCGTAACACCGCGCACGCGGGCCATCATTCCCGTCCACCTGTACGGGCAGCCGGCGGACATGGACCCGATCATGGCCATCGCGCGGCAACACCACCTGGCCGTGGTGGAGGATGCCTGCCAGGCCCACGGCGCCCGTTACAAGGGCCGGCGCGTCGGCTCCATCGGGGATATCGCTTGTTTCAGCTTTTTCCCCGGCAAGAACCTGGGAGCCTTTGGGGAAGCCGGTGCGGTCGTCACCAACGACGCCGCACTGGCTGCAGCGGTGCGCAAGCAGCGCAACCACGGCCAGACGAGGCGCTACTATCACGATCTGCTTGGTTTCAACTACCGGATGGACGGCTTGCAGGGGGCGGTACTGGACGTTAAGCTGCAGCGGCTGGACCGATGGAACGGCCGGCGCCGCGAGCACGCCCGCGCCTATGACGCGCTGCTCTCCACCTGTCCGGGGCTCCGGTTCACGCGTCAGCGCGCCGACACTGAGGGCGTCTATCACCTCTACGTCGTGCGCAGTGACCGGCGCGATGCGCTGCGGACCTATCTTGCGGAGCGGGGTATCGACACCGGCTTACACTATCCCGTGCCTGTTCATGGGCAGTCTGCCTACGCTGATTTGGGATACGCGGTAGGTGACTTTCCTATCACCGAAGATGCCTGCGCCACGGTGCTCAGCCTGCCCATGTATGCCGAGCTCACGCCGGCTCAATTATCATACGTCGCACAAAGGGTGTGTGAGTTCCAGACGTTGCAGACGGCCGGCGAACGGCATCCTGATACTCTCGGTGCCGGCATGGATGACAGCGATTGCCGGAGCGGCAGCAGCTTGCTACCTAAACACCGTCGATGCGAGGCATCGTGAATCGCACTGGCCCGTCGCAGCCAAAGCGTCGTGTGGCGGCCTCGGAGGCAGTTGGAGATCGATCGTCATTGGCGGGCAAGGCAGCAGCGGCATTAATTGAGGAGGACATGTGCTGATGTGCGGCATAACGGGCGTCTACGACTTCGTGGCCGGCAAACCCGTGGACGGGAGCCTGCTGGCGCGGATGACAGATATCATGGTGCACCGCGGCCCTGATGGCCGCGGCGTATTCCAGGCGTGCGCCAATGCCCTGGGCCTTGCGCACCGGCGTCTTGCGATCATTGACCTCGTCAGCGGCGACCAACCCATGACCAATGAAGACGGGTCCGTCTGGGTCGTCTTTAACGGCGAGATCTATAACTATCGCGAGCTGCGTGCCGAGCTGCAAGCCAAGGGGCACTGCTTCCACACCCAGTCCGACACCGAGGTCCTGGTGCATGCCTACGAAGAGTGGGCAGAGGACAGTCCGGCCCACCTGAACGGCATCTTTGCCTATGCGCTGTGGGATGAGCGCCGGCAGCGGCTGTTCCTGGCGCGCGACCACTTCGGCATCAAGCCGCTGTACTACGCTGTCCACGACGGCGTGGTGCGCTTTGCCTCCGAAATCAAAGCGCTCCTGGCCGATCCGGCAGTGCCCTGCGCACTCGATCTTGACGCCCTGCTGCTCTGCCTCACCTTCCGGCATACGCCGGCGCCGTGGACACTCCTCAAAGGGGTGCGCAAGTTGCTGCCGGGTGGCTATCTGGTCGTGGACAGGGATGGGGTGCGCGCGGGACAGTATTGGCGGGGGCGGCCGGCCATCGACCATGCGCGCCCAGAGGAAGAATGGGTTGAGGCATTGCAGGCAGGCATCGAGAAAGCGGTGGTGCGTCAAATGGTCGCCGATGTGCCGATCGGTATCTCTCTGAGTAGCGGCGTCGATTCGACGACGGTCCTTGCCATCATGGCCGAGCACTCGCCGCGTGCGGTTCACGCATTCACAGTGGGCTTCGAAGGCGGCGAGCACGATAACGAGATCGGGCCTGCTCGCGCCATGGCCGAGCGCTTCGGCGCGGACTTTCACGGTCGGATCATCGCGGAGCGCGAATACGCCGACTTTATGCAACGGTATCTGTGGCATCTTGAGGAACCGATCGGCAATGAGTCGGCAGCGGCATATTACTTTGTCGCGGCGATGGCCCGCGACGCGGGCATCAAAGTCCTGTTGAACGGGCAGGGCCCCGATGAGGCTCACGCGGGCTACCCGCGGCACCTTGGTGCTGCGTACGGCCATTGGCTTGCACTACCGGGCGGCTGGGCCGGGCGGCTGGCCAGCCCCGTGCTGGACCGCTTGCCGACCCGGGAGACTGTGCGGCGCCTTGCGCTGAGCCTGCAAGGCGGCGACCGCGCCGAACAGTTCTTCCTGACCTACTCTCTGGCCAGTCCCGTGCTGCTGCGCCAGCTGCTGCATCCACAGACCCTCTCCTGCCTGAATCTCGAGCTGCCACAGCAATACATTCGCGAGCAACTCGCGGCCGCACCGCGCGGTACTGCGCTCGAACAAATGCTCTCGATCGACGCGCGGACGTCGCTAATAGATAACCTGCTGCTGTGTGAAGACAAGATGGCGATGGCGGCCAGCGTCGAAGCGCGGGTGCCGTTTCTCGATGTGGATCTGATGGCAGTTGCGGAGCGTTTGCCGGGTACATATAAGGTGCACCGGGGCAAGGGGAAGTGGCTCCATAAGAAAGCGTGCCGCCGCTGGGTGCCGGATGACGTGGCCTACCGCAAGAAGATCGGCTTCGCCAATCCCATGGACAAATGGCTTCGCGGGACGTTGGGTCAGCAGCTAACGGCTGCGCTCAAGCAACCGGAATCGTTCGTCTGCACATACCTGAATCCGGCGATGGTGCGGCGTCTACTCAGGGAACACGAGAACGGCTTCCGCGATCATCACCGGCTCTTGTTCTTGGTGCTGTCGCTGGAAAACTGGCATCAAGTTTTCTTCCCGGTTGTGTCAAGACTGAGCGCCGGCTCGTTCGCCAGTTAGGCCCGGCGTTAGTGGGGGCAGAAAGGTACTGTTGGGTTCTGCTGATCTCACGGGAACGCCCGCGGTCAGGGGACGTGTTCGCCCACGGCCTCCAAGAGACAGTTAAGCTGCTTGCAACTCCTGCGTGACTTCCGCCCAGGCCAGCACGAGGCGCGGATCGCCCGGCACCCAGCCCCACTTGTAGAAGCCATCCTGCAGGTTGCGCATGAAGCCGTGCGCCCGAGAGACTAGGCCGGCGGTCCGGTCCGTCTTGAACCAGCGCATGCTCCGCAGCCGGCTCTTCAGATGCCGTGAATCCGCCCGATGCGCTGCTGGACCAGCTTGCCGGTGAGGTGCTCCGCCTCGGGCAGCACCCGCTCCAGCGCCGGCGGAAAGTACGCCGCTTTGTCGGTCGTCACCACCACGGGGCCCACCCCCGTCTCCGTCAGGCCTTGCTCGAAGAAGCTCACGGCGTCCGCGGCTCCAGCAGGGGGGTGAGGTCGCGGCCGACCTCCTTGTCGCAGGTGGCCGAAATAGTTTGTGCACACGGGCGCACGAGAGGCGCACAAACGGTGCGCAACAGACCGTCTTGCGGCGACCCAAGACGGCATACACAGCGCCCACTCGACGCCTGAATCGGTACGAAATGACGCGCTACGGTGTTGCCGGCGCGGACTCAAAATCCTGCGGGCGCAAGCCCATGTGGGTTCGAATCCCACCGCCGGCCCGCCGGATATGGGCCGGTTGAACACCGGCCCTTTGTGTTGCCCAAAGTATAATGTCACGGCCATGTCACAGTAGTGGTGCCCTTTTGCCCATGAGTCGCTATCCTGATAGCAGCAGATGGCCGGCTTGGTGAGGAGGGTATGTGTGTCCCCGGCGGCAGATTATCGCCCTTGGCGGTGGCGGCTTCTCGATGGAGCCCGACAACCCGCTGCTGGACGACTACGTCGTGGCGGCCACCGGCAAAGAGCAGCCACGCATCTGCTTCATCCCCACCGCGAGCGGTGACAGCGACAACTACGTGCTGCGCTTCTACCAGGCGTTCGCAGGGCGGGGCTGTCGCGCCACCCATCTGCCCCTCTTCCAGCGCAAGGTGGCGGACCTGCGGTCCCTCATCCTGCAGCAGGACGCCGTCTATATCGGCGGCGGCAACACGGCGAATATGCTGGCGGTGTGGCGTCTGCACGGCCTGGACGTGGTGCTGCGCGAGGCGTGGGAGGCGGGGGTGGTGCTCGCCGGCATTAGCGCCGGGGCGCTGTGCTGGTTCGAGGGCGGGACGACCGACTCCTTCGGCCCGACCCTGGTGCCGCTGCGCGACGGGCTGGGGCTGCTGGCCGGGAGCCTGTGCGCGCACTACGACGGCGAAGAACAACGGCGCCCGCTCTACCGGAGGTGTGTCGCCGAGGGCATCCTGCCGGGTGGCCTGGCCATCGACGACGGATGCGCCGTGCACTTCGAGGGGACGGAGATCGGTGCCATCGTCTCGTCGCGCCCGACGGCCCGAGCCTACCGTGTCGAGCGCTCCGATACCGGCGACTGCGTGGTGGAGACGCCGCTCGATGCCCGCTTCCTGGGCTGATACGTCGCCGGTCCCCGTGGCACACCAATGGACACCCTGTCAATGGCGGACTTAGCACCCTCGAAGCTAACCACAACCGTTGCGGCGCCAATCGCGGCGTATCCTGATGTAGGGGGCCAGATGCACAGGGGTAGTCGGCCCCGGTTGGGAGGCACAGGTGGACGTAGCGACAGACGTGGCGTGGATCATCGTGGGGTTCCTGGCCCTGGCGGTCCTCGTGACCCTATTCCTGGACAGGGCACAGATGGACTGACCATCCTGATCGAGGATTGCTTCAACATCGTTCACGGCGACGAAGGGATACTGGCAGAGGAGATCCCGGTCGTGTACCTATTGGCGAAGCGGACGGTGCCGGCGGAACTGCCGGCCGGAGACACCAAGGTCTGCGAGGAGGTCGGTGACTGTCGGATCATTGAGGTGACCGAGGAGGATGCCGAATTGCAGCGGATGTACCTTGAAGAGTGGCTGGAACTGGCCGCCCTGGACTTCTACTACGAGATCGAGGACGCCCGGGCCGGCGCCCTGGAAGGATCGCCGGCCGATGACGGCCTGGGCCGACGTGGGGAACCTGCCGGACGCAGGAGAACCGTTAGGGCGCAGTGACGCCTGATGCAGTCCATGGTCACGGAGGACGACCAGCCGTAAGGGGGTTGCCGGGACACGGCGCCGAATGTCCACTGGTATCATGAGCCGTACCCGGGCCACCGCGGGCGGGGCCTCGCTCCATGGGCGGAGATACCGTGTTTCCGCTACGCAGCGCTGAGCGCCAACCCGCCGGATCAGGTCATCACGCTGTAATGGCCACCGAGGCCGCCGCGCTTGCTCGCGCCGTCACACGGGCAGTCCGGCCGGATGGATCAGCCAGATGGCCGCCAGGAGCAGCAGGATGGCGCCGACGACAAGGGTGAGTCGCTGCCCGCCAGGCGCCACCTTCTCCAGCACCATCACACCGGCCAGCACGCTCATCACCGTGAGCGCGCCGACCCCCACGCCGAACATGATCAGCATGAGGGCCCAGCAGCAGCCCGGGCAGAAGAGCCCATGGCGCAGACCCAACCGCCAGGCTGATCCGACGCCCCGCCGGTAGTGCCTGACGAAGAATCCGAGCGGGCTGCGACATTGCGTCAGGCAGCGATGCTTGAGCGGGCTGAACTGAAACGCACCGGCGATGGCGAAGGTCGCGGCACCGATGATCCATGGGCGTTCTCCGAGCCAGGGCCAGCCCGCCCCCAGTCCCTGCACCAGACCGTCGCCCACGAAGGCCGCGAGCGCGAAGGCCGTCCAGACGACCGCGTATCCGGCCAGGAAGGCCGCCTGGATGGCCCGCGGCCGCTCCTGCCGGCGACTGGCATAGGCGAGCATATAGACCATGGGCCAGCTGGAGGGCAGCATCATGGCCGCGGTCATCAGTTGCCAGGAGGCCAGGAACACGGCCAGGGCCACGATCCAGGGCAGGTGCAGGCCACCCATGCGCATATAGTGGCCGTCCATCCACATGTAGTGCCCGGCCATCAGCTGATGGTGGTCGATCAGGTACCCCTGGTTGGTCAGCACGGCCGCCGCGGCCAGGCCCCAGGCCGCGGCGACAAGCGCCCAGGGCCAGCGAATGACGGGCCGCCGCGGGGAGGGCAACTGGCCCGCACTGTCGTCGGCGTGCACCCGCGGGCTCCTTTCACTCGTCAGGTCTGGTAGGCGACCGCCCCACGCGTCGATCAGAGCCTGCTGTTGCTCCTGTGTCGCCTGCGCGTCGATGTACAGGGCCATCCGCCAGTTCCCGGCCAGGATGTTGCCGGGAATCTGAGTCAGGGCGATCAGCGAGAGCCCGGAGACATCGACCTCGTTAATCCGGCCGCGCTCGATGTGGTAAGCCGTCAGGGAGTTGCACGCCCCATGGTCGGGGTCTTCGGCGACATCGCAGGGACACAGCGCCCCGCACGAGCAGGCTTCCAGGCTGGTGCCCTCCAGCACATAGGTGGCAGTGGCTCGCACGGTACTGGTGCGCTCTACCGTGGTCATCGTGGTATCCCCTTTGCCCTGTAGCAGGTGGTGATGGACGTCCGTCGCCGGCCCATGGAATCACCGGCGCGCCGCGATCTAGCATCGGACAGGCTGTGGCGCCGTCGATCCTTTTGGTACACACCAAAGACTAGCGCCCACCTTGTTGGTACATATCTGTGAACGTTGCGCGCCGAAATCTATTCCCTCACACCTGCTTGATCTGCACGGTCCATGCATCGTAGTAGGCAAGCGCGCGACACAGGCTAAGACGGCGGTGGCGCATATCGTAGTAGGCGTACAGATCGACATCTGTCAGCGTTGCCCCGAGCCATAGGGGGATGGAACGAGAGCGCAACCAGGGCCCAAGTGCGATCGCAACCGCCGTGCCGAACACGGCGTGAGTACGCGCTCTCACCGGCTCGCTATTCCTCACATTCATAATCTACCCTACGTCAATGGAGGACCAGTCCGGCTTATCGCGCCACGACTCAGCGGGCCGATGCGCCGGCAACCCACGGAGTTTGGGACTGTGCAACTAGGCTGTGGAACAGGTCCTCGAGCGGCCTGTAATGCGCCTCCCAGGACCACCGGCTGCTGACGAAGGCCCGGGCGGCGGCGCCGAGGCGCCACCGTAACGCCTCGTCCTCCAGCAGCAGCACGACCTGGCCGGCGAAATCGGCATGGCCCTCGGCCACCAGGATGTGCTCGCCGGGCACGGCTCCGATGCCCTCGTTCGCTATGGGGGTCGCAACCACGGGAAGGGCCATGGACATGCTTTCCAGCACCTTGTTCTGCAACCCGGCGCCAATCCGCAGCGGGTCAATGGCCACCGCGGCCCTGTTGAGATGCGGACGGGTATCCTCGACGAAACCGGTGACGACGATCGACGGATCGCGCGCCAAAGCCTGGACCGCCGGAGGCGGCTGATACCCGACGACGTACAGCTTAACGTCGGGCACGCGCCGTTTCACCAACGGATAGACGGCCTCGACGAAGGACACGATGGCGTCCACGTTCGCCTGGTAGCGCATGCTGCCGTGAAAGATGAGGGCGTGCGGCTCTTTCCGGGCAGCCGGGTCGGGCGTGAAATAGTCCGGGTCAAGGCCGTGGGGATTGAAGAAGACATTGTCGAGCGTCCCGTAGGGATCGAGCGTGCGCCGATCTCTCTCCGATATGAGCAGGCAGCGATCGTACTGCCGCGCCAGGGCCAGCTCATAGTGGCGCATGCGCCGATGCTCCACCGTGTAGCCGAGCTTCCACAGCGGATGCCGCGTGTGATCCTTATAGCGCTGCAGATTCAGGACCTGGACGGGTTGCAGGGCGATGCACCGGGGGATAGAACGGACGTCCGCCAGGTATTGCCCCATGCGTAGGTGGTAGACGTAGGCAAGGTCGATGCCGCCCTGGGCGACGATCTGCCGCACTGTCTCCCTCATCTTCCCGGAGCGATAGAGCCAGACCGAGAGCGGCGTGGAGGAGGCCAGCCCGCGCACGACGTTGGCATAGGCCCGACGGCGCGGCAGTATCACCGGCACGACCCGCTCGCAATACGGCTGCAATACGTCCGCTTGCCGGGCCTCTTCCGCGGATTCGGCGAAGGCGACCAGGGTGATAGCATGCTGCTGCGAGAAATGCTTGACGAAGTGCAGCATGGTATAGCGGTCCGCCGTGTAGGTGTGCCACGGCAGGCGATAGGTGAGGACTAACAGTTTCATCGGGATGCTTTCTCCTATCGAGCTCCTACCAGGAGATACCCGTGCAGGCGCCCTGATAACGTGCCGGGTCATCAAAGATACGCACCAGGTCCACGATGGGCCGGTGCCCGTTCAAGCCGGCGAGGAGCTCGCGGAACTGGGCGGTGCGCTTACCCACCACCAGTACCTCGGCATGATCCAGGACTCCCTGGGCATCGTCACACATGAGGGATGCGATATGGGGGATGGTCTGCTCGATGTAGCGGCGGTTGGCGCCCATCACCCGGCGCAGGGACAGATCCGCATCGTACACCCGGACGTCGCGGCCCTTGCCTATGAGCGTTTCGATGACCTGCACCATCGGGCTTTCCCGAAGATCGTCGGTGTTCTCTTTGAAGGAAATGCCCAGCACGCCCACGCGCTGCTTGCCGGTGTGCAGGATCATCTCTATGCCACGGCGCGCCTGGATGGCATTGCTGCGGGGGATAGCTTCCAGCACGGGCAACTCCAGGTGCTGGGCGCGCGCGTGGTGGAGCAAGGCCCGCAGGTCCTTGGGCAGGCATGAGCCCCCGAAGGCGAACCCGGGCGTCAGGTACGCCGTGGAGATGTTGAGCTTGTTGTCCAGGCCGAAGATCTCCATCACCCGGTGGCTGTCGATGCCCTGACGCTTGCAGAAGGTGCCGATTTCGTTGGCGAAGGTAATCTTCAGGGCGTGCCATGTGTTGCTGGCATACTTGATCATCGCCGCCGTCCTTAAGTCGGTACGGATCAGGGGCGCGTCCAACTCGGCGTAGAGCGTCGCCAGTCTGTCGCCACTGCGCTGGTCCAGCTCCCCGATGAGGGTATAGGGAGGGTGGTCGAAGTCCCAGATGCCGCTGCCCTCGCGCAGGAATTCGGGGTTGACGCACAGCCCGACATCCCGTCCGGGCTGCTTGCCGGATTCACGCACCAGCACGGGCAAGAGGTCGCACTCGACG